>Ga0316207_10001071_pt1 | contig 36593 bp, 31 predicted proteins | sample 6weekpyrite_MG_FD_204943 | JGI IMG/M metagenome (GOLD analysis project Ga0316207, IMG submission 204943) | Microbial mat bacterial communities from mineral coupon in-situ incubated in ocean water Damariscotta River, Maine, United States -... | ecosystem: Environmental > Aquatic > Marine >... | reverse complement strand
CCTATTAATACCGCATCTATAATATCTTTTTTCAGTTGTTCGTCGTATTTTCGTTGTGCCATGCTTTATCTTCTCTAGGTGATATAATAATCTATCGTCTAGGTACGGGATAGTGTAGTCACTCCACAGATTTTTGAACACTCCCCAATTGAATGGCATAAATAATACAATCTTTTATTGATTGTATCCGTTTTCAATTATCATGACGAGGCAAGACAGGATCAAACAAATCACCAAATAAGCTATGCAACACTAATTTTCTTTCTGCTTTTTTAGTTCTTTTTATATCTTTCCAGGGCACAACATATAATATTTTTGGTAACTCCTTATTGCCTTTAATTGTTGTAGTGCGTAATTCAATTTTATCTTCAGAATAAGATAAGGATGAAACGGAAAATAAGAATAGTAATAATAATATTTTATACATCTTTTAATGTGCCTTCTAGATGTTTCACCCATTCAAGAATAGACTCATCTTTTTTCTTTTGTAATGAGAGATAAATTTTATAATGTTTTATCGCCAGATTTATTTCCTGAAAGTAAATATCATAAAGCAAAGCAAGATTGTACTGGGCATTTTTATATTTTGGTTTAATGCTAACAGCACGTAAATAGTCGTCTTTAGCTTTATGGATTTTACCATTCAAAATATAAATCTGAGCCCTTAAATTTAATGCCTGAGCTTGCTTCGGGTTAAGTTCTAATGCTTTATTAACCAGCTTAAATGACTTATCAAATTCATTTTTTTTATAATGAACAAGTGCAAGATTCGAGTATGCACCAGCAAGCCTTGGTTTATTTCGAATAAATTCATTGAAAATACGTTGTGCTTTTGATAGCTCGTTATTATTAAGAGCGGTTATTCCAATTCGATATTTATCTCTATCCGATTTCGTTACTGTTTGTTTCGATGATTTAGTTTGTTTCGATGAAGCATCTTCAGCAGAACTTTTAGTGTTATCACCCGCGCAAGCTGTGAGCATAGCAACTAGTGTTAGCAGAATAAATTTCGAGTATAATTTTTTGGTAATCATAATATTCATCATGTGCTTATAGCTTAATGGAATACATTAATGTATGCATCTACCTTCGGTTTGCGCTTATAACGAGTAGGGAACACTTCTATTAATTGTTTGTGACTTTTATCTATCCATTGATTATATTGGCCGTCTTTGATTCTTGATAAATTAATTTCAAAAAATTCAATCGATTTGTCTTCAAATGGAAAAGCTTGATCTTCAAGTAAAATTTCATATTGATCTAACTCTTCAGCATTAAGTGATTTAGGCCTGTCTGACTCTAAAAGAGATATACTAAATTTTTTATAAATTAAAGCAATAGAATGCGTTGCCTCAGTAGCAACTTCATATATTTTATATTTTGAAGCATTTCCAAAAAACTTAACGGCACTTTGCATCGCTGATTTTTTCTTTCTCAAACTGTGCTTTAAAGGCAAGGATAAGTGAATTTTATTAAAGCGGTACATTTCACTACGTGCCAAGCCTAAATAAGCAAAAGATGAGATATATTTCGTTCGTTCTGTTTTGACATTATTTAATGCGCGTTTATCGGCTTTAATTATTTTTTTACGCCATACCATAGCTTTGCTTGTATCTTTTCTTTTAGTATAAAGCTCAACCAGTTTATTCATAGACTCAATATATTGAGGGTAGGGCTTCGGGAATTTAGCTGCATATTCTTTATAAGAACGGATTGCGTCATTAGATTTGTTTTTTTCTTCATACAATGCTGCGGCCTGCCATAATGCTGCAGACTTAAGTGCTGTGTCGCCGCCCATAGATGATATTTTTTCAAATTCTGCAGCCGCTTTTATACCCTGGTTAGAGCTTAAGTATGCAACGGATAATTTTTTAGAAACATCAGTTTGTCGTTTATTGTTGGGGTAGTATTTTTGAAACCTTTTAATGTCAGAAATGGCGCTACTCCATTGTTTATGTCGCATATTCAGTGCTATAGCATCATAAAGGCCCGTAGCTGCAATTTTTGAGCTTCTCGCGACTGTTGAAATTCTAGAAAAATGTTGAATGGCCTGAGGGTAGTCTTTATCTTTTTCAGCTATTTCCCCCTGCTTATAAATAGATAATGCTACTTTATCTAAAAATTTTCTGCGTTGATTTTCACGACTTTTTTTGTTTTGTGCTAAAGCACTGAATAGTGTTTCAGATTCAGTATATTCTTTAAGCATATAGTAAGATTCAGCTTTAAGGCTATTGATATAAATTTTATCTTTATTTTGATTGTTGGAAATTAAAATATCCGCTAATTCGATAGTTGATTTATAATCTGTAGATTTATAAGCTAACTCAGCTGCATGAATAATAATTTTATAAGTTTTTTTATCTTCCGGATATTTTTGTGCATACTTAAGGGCATACGATATCTGTTTTTTAATGTAGATTTTTTTATTTTGGCTATTCTTACTGGTGGTTAATAACTTATCGCTTACAATAATGCTGGCATAAGCTGATTTTTTATGTACTATTAAATCATTGTCGAACGCAGCTAATTCGTAATATTTTAAAGCTGCTGCGTACTTATGTTTTTGATTAAGTAGTTCTGCATATAAATAGTAAATATTATCCTGTTGTGCGTAAGCGCTATAATGTTTTAAATAACGCTTATACCAGCGTTCAGTCATTGTATAGTCTGCTGGTTTAGCAGTTTTTTGATATTTATTATGATAATAGCCCGTCATCAAAACCACGTATTTTTTTAACTCACGTCTAATAGCCCGGTTAATACTTGAGTTTTCATTTTGGTTTTTCCAGTAATCGCTTGAGGGGTTGTATTGAACATAAAATCCTTCAATTGCACCGTATACTTTTTTGGTAAAACCACTATCCTTCCAAATAGCTATAATTTTAAGATGCGAGTAAGGGATATTGTCAGATTTAGGGTAAAGTTTAATAAACTGTTTGTGCGTATCAACAGCATCAGTGTATCTTTGCTGTTTTAAATATATTTCAGCTACCATTGAATAGGTGTGATATGTATAAATAAAATCGGGTCGATTTTTGAAGTACCCATCTAATGACTCAGAGCCGCCTAAATATGAAAAGGCAAGGCCAATCGCTCTAAAATACTCATCAAATTGTTGGCGTTCGGGTTTATCTAGTTTTTCAAATTCATCAAATTCATGTTTTAAAACAGCCTCTAAAAAATCATCTACAGCATCTATATAATAGCGTTGTTTAAATCGAGCCCAGCCACGCTTAAATAATGATTTTTCATAAAATACTTCATTGTCTTTTGCTATTATAACTTCGGTATATGAAAACTCTGCTGTGCTGTAGTCCTGATAAGAAAAGGCATCTTCCGCGATTCTAAATTGTGCCTCTACATAAAATGGACTCTTTGGATAATTGTCTGCCAGCTGCGTTAATGCATCGATTGATTTTTGATGATTGCCCCGTTGATTGTAAGCCTTAGCTAATTGATAAAGTATAGTGTGGTTGTTTTTTGACTTAGGAAAGTCTTTTAACGAGGTGCTTAATAAAGAAATGGTTTTATCTAAACGTGTGTTATAAATACGATCATCAAAATTATCTTTCTCTTTTTGAGTGAGTTTTTCCTGGCGCTGAAGTAGTTTTTCACTATAACTAAACTCAAGCTCAGCGAGTCGGCTTAACGCATCTAATCTAGCATTATCATCTTCGCCAGCATTGTTGAGGTAATTGGTATAAGCTGCTCGTATTTCATCTTCTGTTTTAGGTTTTATAAATACTTTATTATCAGACTTATGGCTTGTAGTAACATCGATATCAGCCAGACTGTTCGGCTTGTCATCTGAGTTACAGGCAGTTAGTAAAATAAAAAAACTTAATAAAAAAAGTTTGGAATATATAGACATAATTAGTTACTTGATTCTTTTGAATTATCATATAAACGCGCAAGCCCATATCGCGATTGATTAAGGTAACTTCTTAAGTTCTCTTTTCGCTGTGCAGCTAAATCATTAATAATTTTTTGGTACACCGATTCATATCGACTTGTTAATTTGCTTATTTTATTTTTAAGCTTTGATGCTTTGGACATGTTTTTAAAATAATTTAATCGATTAAAGTTTTTAATAAAAGATTCTGGGTATTGACTAGAATAATCAAAGTTGTTGTTTTTAACGCTGATACTCATTGTATTTTCGGAATAGCTAACTTTTGATAAATCTGCTTTTCGAGAAATTATATTATCTAATTCTTTAATTCTACGTTGATAATAATTCATAGCCTCTGTGTAGCTTGTGTTAACCGTTAACTCCTGTTGTAGCTTTTCATATACATAAGGCACCAACAAGTAAGATTCATCGACAGATAGATCGAAGGTTTTTTTGTCTTTTAATATCGTTAACGCATTTAACCCACCAATATAGTCTCCCTGACTCGTTGCAGTTAAACCAATGCCCAGTAGTGCTCTGTTTGTATATTGGCTATTTAAGCCTATATGTCTAAATGCATCACGTGCATCACGATAAAATTCACGCTGCAATAGGGCGTAACCTAAGATCAAATATAGGCGATTCGTTAATTCATCCTTATTAGTTTTCTTAGAATACTTTAATAGTTTGTCAATTCGTGTTTGTGCATCTGTCCACCAACCCTGGCGTATATTGGCAATAGCAGTATTGAGTTGTGCATATCTGTAGTATTTAGATTTTTTTGAAATTTTTTCATAGCTTTGCACTGCCAAGCGATGCTTCTTTAAATGCTGTAATGCTGTTCCGTATAAAAGATATGCATATGTTGCATTATCATCAGACAATTGAGAAAAAATACCATCGAGCAATTTAACCACTTGCTTCCACTGGTTTCGTTGAGCATGGTATCTTGCAAAACTATATTTAACGGGTGCCAATAAAGATAAATCCCCTTCTTCTTGAATTGTTTGAAACAGAGAGTTGGCAAGTACCCAGTGATTTTGATCCAGTAATATATCAATGATTTCAAACACCGCTTTACTGTCAATGTTCTCATTAATGGTTTGTATATTTGAATTTAGTAACTGAATGGCTCTTACGGGCTGCTTGGCGTTAATAAGTTTATTCACATTATTTAGCAATAAATCCACATTCGAATATTTTTTTGAAGTTTTTCCCGTTTTGCTTGATGAGTCTCGATAGAATTTTGCAGACAGCGTCTTAAAGTCGTTGTCTAAACGTTCTATCTGCTGCATAAGGGGAGCTTGCTCTGCCAGTGCTAGTGAGCATGAAGCAAAGAAAAGAATGAGAAATAAACAGGAGTGAGTGGCGCGCCTGACCCAAGAGATCATTAAATTAAATCCATATTTTTAGCATAAGTGATTTATATATAAATCAAAAACTTATCTATCTTCTAAAGTATTGTATTAGCTCGGGAATATACCATTTCAGACTATTTCAGGCAAATTGTATGCGTATTATTGTGAAACATAAATGTGGCGAGGGAGGGTTTAAACTGAAGAGCTAGTAAAACACTATTGTTTAGCTAGCTATTAGTAATTTAATATTTGGAGCTGTATGCTTCGTATCACTTGTTGATATCTAATAAACTGATATTTAATTATTAAAAAATATTGGAATAATTTATACAATATTATATAAGGCTATAGTATTCAGAAAAAAGAATTATAGTGTTTTATATCCTGTAGCCTTTACGTCATCTTTTGAAGTTGTAATTTTATAGGGTGTAGCCAATACAATAATACCCACTAATGGATGATCAATATAATGAATTTCACGGCTACGCATGCGTCGTTCATTAATAATAGGAAATACCTTTGATATCTGTTCATTATTTTCATCAAACTGTAACCGGTGATATTCTAAATTTACATTAAAATGAAGATAACGACTCATAATAAGTTTTATTGTACCGGTAATATATGGAGTAGATTCAGGTTTATTTTCTTCATTTACTAAATCAATATTTTGAGTGCTAATTTGAGCATTAATAGGAATGTCATAAGTTTTGTCACGGTCGAGCCCAGTTTGTCGCCAGCGTTTATTTAGCAATACTCTGAAATTAGTGTTGTTTGTCAAGTGCTCAAGATTTTTTTCTAGCTTGGCTGATTTCCATTCTAGTTCTCTATATTCAGGGTCATTTTTTGAGGTGGTTTTAGTTTCAGGGTTTTCTATCTTATCCAGCATATCATTATAACTCCAGTCCTCAGAGTTTAAATAACGGGCTCTAACATCTTCAAAAATAATCAGTTCAATTTCATAACCTGTTTCATTTGCATATAAAGTGGAAGAAACGGTTGATAGCATAAATGTGATTAAGATTGTATATAATACTTTCATTAAGCGGCTTCCTCGAGCATCAGTGAATCGAGTATATCGCGCAGGATAGTAACTCGCTGTTCACAATTGGTTGTTTCTTTATAAATCATAAGTGTATTGCTGCCATTTAATTTATAAATCTGCGGTTCTGATTGTATCAGTGAAATCAGTTTTGCAGGATTAATATTCGCATTTAAATCAAATATAATGCGGACCAATGAGTCTACGGCGGTAATCTTTTGTACGCCTATATTTTGTGTAAGTAACTTTATGGAGGTTACTTCAAATAAATTTTTAGCAAAATCAGGTAATAAGCCAAAGCGATCAATTAGTTCAATTCGAATATCATCCAACTCTTGCTGATCAGTGGCATTTGAAATGCGTTTATAAAGTATCAGGCGAGTATGTATGTCATAAATATAATCATCAGGTAGAAGTGCAGGTATGCCTAAATTAATTTCAGTACCCTGATGGATAGGGGTATCTAAATCAACGGTTTTTCCTGATTTAAGTGCTTTAACCGCTCGGTCTAATAATTCGGTATAGAGGCTAAAGCCTATCTCCTGTATTTGACCACTCTGGTCATCGCCAAGTAATTCTCCTGCACCACGAATTTCAAGATCGTGGGTTGCAAGTGTAAAACCTACACCTAGATCTTCTAAAGACTCAATAGCTTCTAAGCGTTTAATGGCATCTTTGGTCATTAGGCTTTTGGGAGGTGTAATTAAATAGGCAAAGGCACGGTGGTGAGAGCGTCCCACGCGGCCACGAATTTGATGCAATTGAGCAAGGCCTAATTTATCAGCACGATTAATAATAATAGTATTGGCGCTAGGCACATCAATGCCGCTTTCTATAATTGTTGTGCTAACTAAAATATTAAATCGTTGGTGCACAAAATCGAGCATTATACGCTCTAGATCTCGCTCGGGCATTTGCCCGTGAGCGTATTGAACGTTTGCTTCTGGAATAAGTTCTTCTAGCATGTGACATATTTTTTCAATACTTTTTACTTCATTATGTAAAACATAAACCTGGCCACCACGTTTAATTTCACGCAGGCAAGCTTCATGCACTTGTTGGTCGTTCCACTCAGATACAAAAGTTTTAATAGCATGGCGTTGTGTGGGTGGTGACGCAATAATGGATAAATCACGCATGCCCGCGAGTGACATATTAAGTGTGCGCGGAATTGGGGTGGCAGTTAAGGTTAGTATATCAACTTCAGATCGTAGGTTTTTAAATTGTTCTTTATGTTTTACACCAAAACGATGTTCTTCATCAATAATGAGTAAACCTAAATTATCAAAGCTTATATCTTTTTGTAATAATTTATGTGTGCCTAAAATAATATCAACTTTACCGGCTTTTAAATCTTTAATAACTTCGGTCTGTTGCTTTTTTGTGTTAAAGCGAGATAGGCATTCTATTTTAAACGGCCAGTCTGAAAATCTATCCTTAAAGTTTTGAAAGTGTTGCTGGGCCAGTAAAGTGGTAGGCACCAAAATAGCAACTTGTTTGTTTGCATTAGCAGCAATAAAAGCGGCACGCATAGCGACTTCTGTTTTGCCAAAACCGACGTCACCACAAACCACTCTGTCCATTGCTTTTGGCTCAGATAAATCGTTAATAACCATGTCGATGGCTTTTTGTTGATCTTCTGTTTCTTCAAAAGAAAAGGCTGCTGCAAATTGATTGTACTCATCAATATTGATTTTGTAAGCATGACCACCTTTAGCTGCACGTCGTGCATGTATATCAAGTATTTCAACCGCAATATCGTGAACTTTTTTAGCGGCTTTTTTGCGGGCCTTACTCCAGGTTTCACTGCCGAGTTTGTGCTGAGGCGCATGATCTTCATCGGCACCTGTATATCTGCTGATAAGGTCTAGTGATGAAACGGGCACATATAATTTATCGCCACCGGCATACTCAATGGTCAGAACTTCAGTTTCAATATCGCCGACACGAAGTTTTTGTAAGCCTAAATATCTGCCTACACCATGTTGTTCGTGTACTACGGGTGAGCCCATAGTTAAATCAGTCAAGTTACCAATAATGGCTTCAGCATCACGGGTACGTTTTTTACGACGACGTTGCTGAGTGCGTTCACCAAAAATTTGAGTTTCGGATAATATGCAAACTTCGGGGGCAGTGCTATTTAAACCCCGATCAATAGAAGCGACTGCAACACCTAAATGGTCATTTGCATTAATAAAACTATCCCAGGTTTCAAAAACATTTGGGAAGATACGCTGATCATGTAACATTTCCAGTAACATTTCACGTCGTCCCGTTGATTCAGCAATGAGTAAAATACGACCGGAGTATTCTTTAATATAATTAACCAGTTTGATAAGTGGCGTATCATTTTTATTTGTAGCGAGTAGTTGGATTGGTGAGCTAAAATTTAAATCGGTAACACCGCTACCCGGTAAATTTTTTTGCGTTTGGGTCTGTATTTGTGAAAATGTTTGTATCGATTGAATTAGTTCGCTAGTATCTAAATAAAGTTGTTCAGGTTTTAAAACAGGGCGCTCAATATCATGGCGACGTTGTTCATAGCGTTCAGAAACTTCCTGATTAAAGGTATCAATATTTTGCTTGAGATCAGTGTCTGAACAAATAATTGTATTGCGTGGCAGATAATTAAAAATATTATTTAATTCATCAAAAAATAATGGCAGATAATATTCAATTCCATTTGGAATAATACCTTGTGAAATTTCCTGATAAATTTTACTGGCCGTCGGATCGCCAATTAAAGTTTGTCGATAACGTGTTCGAAATTCGCTGATTGACTCTTTGTTAAAAGGAAATTCTCGTGCCGGTAAAATTTCAATGGAATTTACCGTGTTTAAAGATCGTTGGGTTTCTGGGTCAAATTGTCGAATTGTGTCTATGTCTGTATCAAACAGATCGATACGAAAGGGTAAGTTATGACCTGATGGATATAAGTCGATTATAGAGCCGCGAATAGCAAACTCACCATGTTCCATAACCTGTGAAACACACTGGTAGCCATTTTGTTCCAGGCTTAAACGAAACTCATTAAGATCAAGCATTTGATTTTGCCTGAGAATGAGTATTTGTGACTTTATATATGATTTGGGTGGCAAGCGTTGTAGTAATGTTGATACAGGTAATATTAAAATATCTCCTGATTGCATATCAGATAATTGATAAAGGGTAGTCAGCCGCTGGGAGATAATGTCCTGATGAGGGGAAAATATATCGTAGGGTAGGGTTTCCCAATCGGGAAGTTCAAGAACTTTGCAGCTATTGGAAACAAAAAAGCTTAATTCATGTTGCAGTTGTTGAGCTTGATTAACGTCAGCACTTATTACTACTAATGGATTCGATTTAGCGAGTGCTAAATTAGCAATGGCCAGCGAGAGCGCGCAGCCGTACAGTTGGCCGTACTGGTGAGTTGTGGCTTTTTCAGGTGCGCTAAAGAGAGTGAAACGGGTTTGTGAGGCTTTCATAACAGAGATAGTTTGATGCTAGAGAATTGATAAAAGCCAATTATCCGATAATTAGTTCAGATGTAAAGTTATATATCTGAAAAATGTAGTGAAATTTTCTCTAAAAACAGTAGCTTACTTGGATATTAAATGTTTGTTTATTTGATTAGGCAGGAAATCCAGGTGATTGTAAAAAATTATTTTCTTTAAGCGGGTCTTAAGCTTAATAGAATGTTAACCTTAAAAATTACAATTGAATATTGATTTACTTTCAAATTGTAAGGTTTTTTATATTGAAAATGTACCTAAGGATGGACGTTTTTCCATTCTTTTTAAGGATGTAGCATTGGATATTAAATTCAAAATAAACACTTTCAGTATTTCATCAAGTTGGTTGATACTCATCAGTGCAATATATATCGTTATCTTTAGATAGTTTCTCTTTTGGGTTGAAATTTATACCGTTAACATGAGGCAATGTAATCGATAAAGCCTTCGTGTGTTTTTTATCAGAAATATTATTTTTTTTATATATTGCAATTTCATTATTTAGTATTAAATATTTAACAGTATATGTCATTATTTTCATGCTCATTTTGTCATCTGTTATTGGTTATTTTATTGATGAATACGGAACAGTCATTAGTTTTTCTATGATCGAAAACCTAATGAAAACAGATACAAATTAAGCCATGGATTTAATCAGCCTAAATCTATTGTTTCATGTGTTTGTGTTTGATGTTTTTGCAAATTTTCGCAGAGATGATAAAGTACGTTTTGTTGAGTATTCTATCAAAATAGAAATAGATAAAATCTAAGTAATTAATATGGCTAAAACAGGTAATAAAGGGCTCTCAAGAATAATCAATGCAACAATATACTCTTATCAGGGTTTAAAGTCGGCTTATCTAAATGAAGAGGCATTTCGTCAGGAAGTTGTATTGTTGCTCATATCAATACCCGCTGCATTTTATTTTTCAACATCATATTCTCAAGCGATTATATTAATTTGTAGTGTATTGTTTGTGCTCGTCGTTGAGTTGTTAAACTCTGCAATTGAGGCTGTTGTTGATAGAATTAGTGATGATCATCATTCGTTATCAGGACGGGCAAAAGATATGGGATCAGCTGCAGTGTCACTGTCACTAATTATCTGTTTAGGCATTTGGGTTTCTATTTTGGTTTTCTAAATATATTATTTAAAATTACTGACGGCTGTAAAGTTTGATAAGATGCTTTTGTAATGACCTGATTAATTTAAAATAATAATAGAAAAAAATGATAAATATCCGACATCTTATACTTTTATGCATTACCTTCATGTCAGTTTTGCTATTCACGGATCAACTTTTTGACGGTTATAGCCGGCTTGAACGCGCTATTTGGAACTCGGGACATTTTATTTTCTTTGCTTTAAGTGTTTGGTTTTTATTAACGCATTTTAAGTTGAAAAAATATAACTGGAAAAACATGCTAGGTATTAGTTTACTATTTAGCTTTCTTATGGGGTCAAGCATAGAGCTCATACAATATTTTATTGGTAGAGATATGGATAGGGGGGATTTGATAGCTGATATATCAGGCGGTTTTTTTGGTTTTTTATTAGTTAGTTCTACATGCTTGAATGCTAAAAAATATCAGATAAGGCGTTATATTTATATTGCTATGGGGGGACTTTTTTTTATTGGTTTTTATCCTGTAATATATATATTGCAGGATAACTTTCGTATGCAATCAAATTTTCCGATATTGGCTGACTTTGAATCAAGTGATGAACTACAACGTTGGGACTATACAAATATAGTCGATTTTAGAATAAGTGATAATAAAGTAACTAGAGGTAATCATTCGCTTTATGTGGAATTCGGGTTAGCTCAGTACCCACAAATTTCATTACAGCATTTTCCGTCAAACTGGTCTAAATATGATTTTTTAAATATTGATATTTATAACATACAGAAAAATACTATAAATATAGTATTGAAGATATACGACCGATTGCATAGAGATCGAGGGTCAAATTTAAGTGATCGCTATAATCAAGTATTTAATCTCAAGCCGGGTTGGAATAAGCTACGAGTTTCGCTTGATGACATTCAACATGCTCCTGCAAGTCGGTTGATGGATGTTAATGATATTGCGCTTGTCAGTTTGTTTCTGATTGCACCGGAAGTAAATGTTTCTTTTTATATAGATGATATACATTTGCTGGCTGATCACGATTAGTAATAGTGTTTAAAATTGGGGTATTAACACAATATTAACGGCAATAAACTGCAAGCCAAAATATGTTAAAAAAAATTTAGTAAAGTCTTGTTATTATTCTTTTATTTTTCCGTCGAGTTTTACTTCTTCAACTTGCGCAGGCTGTGAGTTTTTCGCTATGTAATTATCAGGCGTAAAAGCATTTTCGAGAGATACGCTTTATAAAAAGTTGTGAAATATAACTCGAAACAACTTTTTCTACCTCTAATAACCATGAATGAAAATCCGAAATGTAAAAATAAGTTTGTTTTAAGAAGTAATACACAGTTTCTTAAAATAAGCATGACTTCAGATTATTTATTAAAGCAGTTTGAATCTGTAGAGATATACGGAGTTTAGAGTTAGAAAGTATATACCTGTGAAAAAATGAGCTGTCATAACAAACTTGAACCTGGTAAACCCCTGATCGCTGTACAGAATTTTGGGAATGCCGGTTATCATTTTTCACGTCTGGTTCATCAAACCGGTTTTCAGGTCGTAGCCCTTTCTTAATTCTAAAGGCGGTATTGATTCGGATACCAGTCTACCCCCGAATTGGTTATGCAACATAAGCAAACACATCGTGAATTAAAAGCCATAGCCTTTTCAACAAAAATAATTTTAACTAGAAAATACCTTGACTCCGTATAGGGGTACAGCATTTATGCTTAACCTCAAATCAGTAAATAAGAAGGTATCTCCATGTCCGACAGCACCTCTAATTTCCCCATTATGGGTGGAATAATAGCCGCCATTGGCACCGGCCTTTGTTGCGCCGGGCCATTTGTATTGGCAAAGCAACAAACCCTAACTTTAAATTTACCCACAATGAATTGGCGACCTGATCATACACAGTAAAAATGGCGCTCAATCGTGTTGATGGTGTCAGTAAAGCCGACGTGAGTTATAAAACAAAACAGGCCGCAGTGGTGATGACAGCAAAACCCGTTTCGAAGATTTAGTCAAGGCCACGACAAATGCAAGCTACCCATCAACCGTAATTTACACATAAGAGAGAACAATATTATGAATCCTTTAACTTTTATTACACGCTTTGGTGACAAATTCAGCTCACTCGGTGCGGTGCTTTCAGCGATGGGCTGCGCCATGTGTTTTCCGGCTATTGCTAGCCTTGGTGGTGCTTTAGGTTTAAGTTTTTTAGCCCAGTGGGAATGGACTTTAATTGAAGTATATTTACCCGCATTTGCCTGGATTGCTTTAGTCATTAATGCGCTAGGTTACCTCAGTCATAAACAAATACTCAGAAGCCTGCTGGGCATGATTGGCCCGGTGTTATTACTGCTATCACTTTACCCGTTTTTTCAGTATGCCTGGAGCACTTATGTTACTTATTCTGCGCTGAGTATTATGGTTGCAACATCCATTTTTGATTTTATTTATCCGGCAAATAAACGTTGTGATGATGAAAGCTGTGCCACTTAGTGCTTATGCCAAACCAAATATACATTACAAATATATAAATTAATTGAGATTAAATTATGATTAAGCTATCTATAAAAGGCATGACCTGTGAAAGCTGTGTTTCACAGGCAAAAGAAGCATTAGAAAAAGTTTCAGGCGTGAAGGTGGCTAATGTTTCGCTGGCTGAAGCAAACGCAGAAGTTCAGGCAAATGAAAGCGTAGAAACGGCGGATTTAATTGCAGCCATTGCCAATGTGGGTTATAGCGCAAAAAAATTGAATGCGGATGATCAATTGCATGTAGCAATAATCGGCAGTGGTTCCGGAGCGTTTGCCTGCGCCATTAAAGCAGCAGAGGGTGGCGCACGCGTTACCATTATAGAAGGTGGCGATGTGATTGGTGGTTGTTGTGTGAATGTGGGTTGTGTGCCATCTAAAATTTTAATTCGTGCAGCGCAATTGGCAGAACAACAACGCAGTAATCCGTTTGAAGGTTTAGAAAATCATGCGCCTCAATTAAACCGCTCATTACTCGCACAACAGCAAACCGCTCGTGTAGAAGAGTTGCGCGGCGCTAAATATGAAAATATTTTGCAATCCAATCCGGCTTTAAATTTACTTAAAGGTTACGCCCGCTTTAAAGATACCAGCACACTGATTGTGACTAAACACAATGGTGATGTGCAGGAGTTAAAAGCTGATAAAATTTTAATTGCAACCGGTTCTACACCGACCATTCCTGCCATAAATGGTTTGGCCGATACGCCTTACTGGACATCAACCGAAGCGCTGTTTGCGGAACAAACACCTGAGCATCTTATTGTGATTGGCTCATCGGTTGTGGCACTGGAAATGGCTCAGGCTTATCGACGCTTAGGTGCTGAAGTGACTGTACTGGCAAGACACACATTATTATATAAAGAAGACCCACTGTTAGGCGAAAAATTAACCGCGTCATTTGAAAAAGAAGGCATTCGTGTGTTTAGCAATACTCAGGCAAATAATGTAATCTTTGATAATAAACAGTTCACGTTAGAAACCACTGCGGGCACATTAAAAAGCGATAAACTGTTAATCAGTACCGGTCGTCATCCTAATACCGCACAACTTAATCTTGAAGCGATCAATATTAAAACCTTAAGGGGGGGGGGCATTGAAGTGAATGAGCGCATGGAAACTACGGTGCCGAATATTTATGCGGCGGGTGATTGCAGTAATATGCCGCAGTTTGTTTATGTGGCGGCAGCGGCAGGTAGTCGTGCAGGTATTAATATGACCGGTGGTGATGCCAGCCTGGATCTTTCGACCATGCCTGCCGTTATCTTTACTGATCCGCAGGTAGCCACTGTTGGTCTGACCGAAGCGCAGGCAAAAGGGCAGGGCATAGATACAAATAGTCGTGTTCTGGATATGGAAAATGTACCCAGAGCCTTAGCTAATTTTGAAACCGATGGTTTTATTAAACTGGTTACAGAATCTGAAAGCGGCCGTTTGATAGGCGCACAAATTCTCGCCCACGAAGGAGGAGAAATTATTCAGAGTACAGCTCTAGCCATACACAATAAAATGACGGTTGAAGATATCGCCAATCAGCTTTTCCCATATCTGACAATGGTAGAAGGATTAAAGCTTTGCTCGCAAACTTTTAATAAAGATGTGTCAGAGCTTTCTTGTTGCGCAGGTTAATTATAAAATACATTGAATCTGTATTTTTACAGGTATCAGATAATATATAAATCAAAAATGATGAGTTAAAAACATGGCTGAGCTTATAGGACATTTTTAAATAATAATTAAAGAGTAGAATATGAAAATAAAAACAATGATCTGTGCAACTTGTGGCTGTTCACTTATCAGGCTGGGCATTAGCAAAGAGCAGGCAGTTTATTACGAGTATCAATCTGTTTCTTATGCTTTTTGTTGCCAGGGCTGCATGAAGCTTTTTAAGAACGCACCTGAAATGCATCTAAAAGAAACGCATGATGTTATTGTTTGCCCTACCTGCTTATCTGAAAAACCCATTGCTTACAGTGTGTCTTTTCAATTTAAAGAAGAAGAACTGCATTTTTGCCGTTGCCCTTATTGTTTAGATACGTTTAAAAACAATCCAGAATATTATCTTGATAGACTGGCAGGGAAAACCGATTTTAAAGGCTTGTTTTCTGATGATGAAACGGCTTGTTGTCATTAATATTAACTACTAATCATAAAGAAACTTTAAGTAATGGAAATCCTAAAAACACTTAGCTTGTTCATCGTAACGGCGCTGGCTGAAATTGTTGGTTGTTATTTGCCGTATCTATGGCTTAAAGAAGATAAATCAGTCTGGCTGCTTTTACCTGCTGCAATGAGCCTGGCCATATTTGCATGGTTACTCACGCTGCATCCACATGCAGCGGGCCGTGTCTATGCAGCTTATGGTGGTGTCTATATTAGTGTAGCTATTATGTGGTTATGGGCCATCGATTCTATCCGGCCAACCATCACCGATTTGGTTGGTGTAGGAGTGTGCTTAATCGGTATGGCAATCATTATGTTTGGTCCACGCCATGTTTAATTAAGCAAAGACTCCACCTTTTCGCCTGGTTAAAACCATATCCAATAAGAAGCAATGGTCCCGCAATTTTAAACCATACAGCCAGACTTAGCAGTAACCATGTAGATGCTTTTTTCTGTTTATAATTTTTAATATTGATACAGAATCATTCATAATAAAATATTTATGCGTTTAGCCACTGCGTAACGGGCAATAAAAGATAGGCCGCAAAAAAACCTGAGCACCAAAAAGTAATTGAAACCCACAGTAATCGACGATTCCACTTGTGTGAAGATGTGCAGGCTTTTTCCAGTTCGGGGTCTGTTGGACATACTCGCCCCGGCCTGAAAAGCGCCCATGAAGCCAGCATTAAAATTAGCGCGGTGATAATAAAAGTAGCATTTTTATGTAACCCTATAAAAGACAGAAAGGGTAGGCTGCCATATAAAGAAGCGACTATCGCTCCCATGCCAAGGCTAACAAGAATAATAGGAATAACACAACATACAAGCGTTGTTGATGACGTAAAAAGGATAAGCCATCCCCATTGCCTTGGTTTTTTAAAATTATTACTTATGGAATTATTATTCATGGAATTATTTCACTTTTTTAAATAAATATAATATTAAGTTAAGTTAAGTTAAGTTGTAATATTGATTATTGGGTATCAACATTGTTTGCTTTAATTTTGAGTTCATCACCGTAGTTTACAACAGTACCACTTACTTTTAATGTTGTACCTTTAACAATATTTTCAGGCATGCCTTTTTTTGGCAAGATAACTTCAAGTACATCATTTTTATATACAAAATAAAAATCTTCACCGTCTTCACACATTCCATTAAAAAGTCCACTGACGGTGACATCTTCCCCTGGATTTAAAGCAGGTGATTTCTCAATGTTTTTATTAGCGGTATTAGAGTCTAGTGAACAGGCGGTTTTTATTTCTACACCTTTAAATGTATAACCAGATTCTAAAAATATTTTAGTAAGCTGCTTCTTTTCAAAATTCGTATTTTCATCGGTGCAAACAGACACAACTCCTGCTTTAAAATCAATATTAAAACCCGTTACGCCTTCAAATTTTTTTAATTTTTTTTCAAGACCGTAAGCACAGGAAGCACAAACGGCTCCGTGAACTTTCATTAAGTGTAATTTTTCACCCGCATATGCGGTGCTAAAAAAAAAAGTTAATATTGCAATGCTTAGTAATGTTTTCATTGTGTTATTCCTATTCTTAATAATTAATATCTAAAGCCAATTTAATTCGGTAATCAGCGTTGTTCTGATTACCCTTTAAGTTATTGTAAACCGGTAATTGAACGCCGCCTTTTATAGCAATATTTCTGTACGCCCAAATCACACCGGGTGAAATAAAAATTTCTGTGCCACCTGTGTCTATTAGTGACATATTATTTTGCTGAGAATTTTGTGACTGTTCAAGATTCAGTTCAATCATCCAGAGAGTATCTGATTTATAGTATTCGGGTGCTTCGGCGCGCCAACCAATAGAGGCGTCTGCATTTAACTGATTACCCGGTTTAAAGCCTTCATTATTTTCACCATTGTAGCGATAACTTAAACTTGCCCAGCGTTGCCAAATGAGGCTCTCCTGCCCATAAGCTAATCCGGTTACCAGATCATTTGCGCCATTACTTAACGCTGGGGTGGCTGTATCTAAAACAGCGGTTATAAAGCCGCTGATAGAATCCTGTTTACCAAATGAATCTTGTCGCCAAAGCCGGTATCTTGTCTCTAAATGTACATTACCCGTACCCCTGTTTTTTGAACCGTCTTCGTTGATTTTGAGATAAGGCAGTTCTGCTGAAATTTTCCAGTCCTGAGTAATACCGTAACCTATACCCACCGATTGTTCGTTTTCAGCGTTATCTGCATTTTTTGATTGAAAGTAATTCAGCTCAAACTCAATTCCGTTTTTATATAAAGTTTCAGGGCCGGGTGAAAATATTGGCCCATGAGCTATAGCCGGCGTAGCTTTTAAAATGAGTGCACTAGCCAAAATATGCAAAGTTGCTTTAATTAATGCTTTAGCAGATGGATACCGGCTGCTAACAAACCTGCACTTCATATTCTTATTTTCGATATTAATTAATTGAATGCCCATAACTAAACTCTCAACTCAGCTTAGTTTGTAACATCTTCAAATCACCTTTCAACGCTTTGAGCAGGTCTTCGCTATGCAATCGGTAATAAACCATCTTGCCGTCATTACGCATGCTTAACCAACCCTGATCTCGCACTAGTTTTAGTTGGTGCGACGTGGCGGCAGTGCTCAGACCAAGTACATGGGCAATGTCACAGACACATAATTCTGTATCGGACAGCGCTATCAAAATTTTCAAGCGGGTTGCATTGCCAAGTAACTTATAAAACTCGGCTAGCTCGGGCAAAAGCGCTTCATCTTTAGCGAGTTTTTTCTTTATTTTTGCGACTTTATCTTCATCAAAGCAGGGGATCTGGCAGGTATCAGCTGCATTGGATTTATTCATAATCTATCTCATTTTGATATTTTCGAAAATGATATACGAACAATAGGAAATGTCAATTGAAAAGATTACATCCTAATTACCTCGCCATGCTGGCAGCATGAGCTGGTAATTACACAAAGTTATTAGCCCGCGATTTAAATTATTGCCCTATGTCGTATCCATAAACCAGAAAAACTGTTCTGGAATTCAAAACGACTGACTCAAATGTGTGCATACCAGTACAAAGTGCTCATTAAATGTAACAAACTTAAAGGCTATATTCATAAAAAACATAAATTAAAGCTTCAAAAACAATAAGTTAACAATTGGCATGATAATTGTTTAACTAAAAATATATATTTCTAATATAGCACCAACACTGGTGATTATATCTGCACTCACGCTATTAATGTGGTGCTCCTTAGGCAACGAGGTTTAAGGAACTTCTTTTATCCATTCTCATTTAAGAGAATATTTTAACTTGATAATGACAATTTTATGCCAACAAAACGCAGTTATTATAATTTTAAAACTTATGCTGATTTTGAAGTTATTAATATTGGCATTAATAAAACACTCACGGCCTATGCTTATTTATCGAACAGGATATATTATGAATATAGTATTAATTTATGAGAATGTAATGCGCCAGAATACAACAGCTATGTTGCTTGTTGATGCCGGGTATACCGTTAATAGAGCCTATGATACCGATTGTCAGTGGTTTGGAGATATTAAAAAAGACAGCCCGGATATATTAATTATATCCGTTTCAAAACCCAATGATAAATTGATGCAACAGTTAGGTAATTTTAAAGAACAGGTTATTTGCCCCGTTATTGTGTTAGCCAATGCTGCAGATATCGACATTACCCAAGCGGTTATATTGGCCGGTGCCGATTCTTGTGTAACGGGTAAGTTAACACCAGAACGCATGCAAAATTTGATTGAAATTAGCTTAGCACGATTCAAGGTAACACGTACTCGTTTAGAAGAAATCCAGGATTTATATAAAAATATAGCTTCACTTGAATCCAGATTAAGTGATAGAAAAGATATTGAAAAAGCCAAGGGCATGCTGATGAATGCATACAATATGAATGAAGATGATGCATACAATGCAATGCGCCGCATGGCAATGGATACGGGTAATAAACTGGGAGATATATCGCGTAATATAATCTCTATGTCTACTATATTAAATTAGATGATGGCAATACCTTTCTATAACGCTATTCATATTAAATTTCATTATTCAAACTCAAAAATATGCTTGTGGTTATTTGATAGGCTGCATTTTTACCATATATAATATTGAAGAAACACTCAATGGAACCGTCTTTGTGTGCCATTCAGAGCAAGTCTTTGCAAATAAATATAAAATTAATATCGAATAAATTACTCAGGTATTAAACCTGTTTAAATCTCGTAGATTTTCGCAGATGAAAATATATATTTACGTTCTGCTTCACTTAATCGCACCTCTTCTTAATTAATTTATATTTATTAATTGTAAATTAATAACGCACACGATTAGTGCGTAATTAATTTCAGTGCACTAATCGTGTACTACTTAATTAACTTCAATGCACTAATCGTGTACTACATAATTCATTTTCATTCCTGGAAACTGCTAACTAGCTGAAACTATATAAGTTTATATTATTGGCATAGTAAATGCATCTAACTTGTTAAGGATCAACGGCGATCCAGAAAAAATCAATCGTTATCATTTTAGTAAACGGTTCATTTTTATTTTTATCAAAATAATTTTAAGCGGGCAAAGGCGTCCTCATACAGGTTAATACCAAGTATGAAGGATGCTTTTTTTTGCCCATCATAAATTTAAAACAATGGGAGAAGACATGTTGTTTAAACACAAATCTGTTTCACGTCGTTACTTTTTAAAACAGGTGTCGGCAACCGCCATAATGGCTTGCAGTTTTTTAATTGGTTCAGCTTATGCGAGCGAACCTGAAAAAGAGGAACTTAAATTCGGTTTTATAAAACTTACGGATATGGCGCCTTTAGCCATTGCTTATGAAAAAGGTTATTTTGAAGATGAAGGTCTTTACGTGACACTGGAAGCCCAGGCTAACTGGAAAGTATTACTTGATAGAGTAATCGATGGACAATTGGATGGCGCACATATGTTAGCCGGACAACCCTTAGGTGCCACCATTGGTTATGGTACAAAAGCCGATATTATTACAGCCTTCAGTATGGATTTAAATGGTAATGCAATCACGGTTTCAAATGATATTTGGAAGCAAATGAAATCACATGTTCCGCATAAAAACGGTAAGCCCGTACACCCGATAAAAGCCGATGCATTAAAACCGGTAGTTGATAAATATAAAGATGATGGTAAGCCATTTAATATGGGTATGGTCTTTCCAGTATCAACGCATAACTATGAATTACGTTACTGGTTAGCGGCGGGCGGGATTCACCCGGGCTACTATGCACCCAAAAAAGGGGATGTATCTGGCACCATCGATGCTGATGCATTGCTATCAGTTACCCCACCACCACAAATGCCAAGCACCATGGAGGCAGGAACTATTTATGGATATTGTGTGGGTGAACCCTGGAATCAACAGGCTGTATTTAAAGGTATAGGGGTACCAGTGGTAACCGATTATGAAATATGGAAAAACAATCCGGAAAAAGTTTTCGGTGTTAGTAAAGGCTGGGCAGAGAAAAACCCGAACACCCATATTGCGGTAGTTAAAGCTTTGATTCGTGCCGCTAAATGGTTGGATGCAGAAAACAATAAAAATCGCTCCGAAGCAGTTAAAATTTTATCGCAAAGTAATTATGTCGGTGCAGATTATGATGTGATTGCCAATAGCATGACGGGTACATTTGAATATGAAAAAGGTGACAAACGTGAAATACCTGACTTTAATGTTTTCTTCCGTTATAACGCAACTTTCCCTTACTACTCAGATGCTATTTGGTATCTGACTCAAATGCGTCGTTGGGGACAAATTGCTGAGCCTAAACCGGATAGCTGGTATATGGATATTGCAAAGCAAGTTTACCGCCCTGACATTTATGAAAAAGCAGCAAAAGAACTGATCACTGAAGGCAAAATAAAAGCGGATGAGTTTCCTGACTTTTCTAGTGAAGATGGTTTCAAAGCACCACAGAAACACTTCATCGATAACATTGTTTACAATGGTAAAAAACCTAATGATTATTTAAATAAATTTAGAATTGGTCTAAAAAATAAAGACATCATTAAATAGAAATTATAACCACCTTAGCTGTGAGCAAGGTGGTTATAAATGAAGGAATCAACATGATAACGAAAATGCTAAAAAGATATTTTTTATCAAAGTCATATTTATTACAATCGGATGCAAAAAATACCATGTTAAATTTTTCAACGTCTAAAATATTTTATAGCAAACAATCAAAAGCGCTAATTACTCCAGTCGTTGCCTTTTTATTATTTTTAGCTATCTGGCATATTAGTGCATCAAATATTATAACTTCACTCGGGCAGGTTCCAGGACCTTCACAGGTTTGGTTACAAACTATCACTCTAGTGAATGAGCATTTACAGGAACGCGAAAAAGCAGAAAAGTTTTATCAGCGACAGGTTGCTAGAAATGCAAAAAAACTGGAAAAAAATCCTGATGCAAAAGTTAAAATTCGCAACTATACCGGCAATCCAACTTTTATTGATCAAATTGGCACCAGCTTAGCAACAGTTTTAACTGGTTTTTTTATAGCCAGTTTGATAGCTGTACCCATTGGTATTTTCAGTGGTTTAAGTAGTACCGTACATAAGGCAATTAATCCATTAATACAGATATTTAAACCCGTATCTCCCTTAGCGTGGTTACCCATTGTTACAATTATTGTTTCTGCTGTTTATACCTCAGACAATCCGATGTTTACAAAATCATTTGTGACATCAGCTATAACCGTTACGCTTTGTTGCATCTGGCCAACCATTATTAATACAACTTTAGGTGTTTCCAATATTGATCAGGATTTAAAAAATGTTAGTCGTGTTTTAAGGTTAAACTGGGTAACACATATCACAAAAATAGTTCTACCTTCATCAGTACCTATGATTTTTGCTGGTTTACGTTTATCCCTGGGTATTGGCTGGATGGTATTAATTGCGGCAGAAATGCTGGCACAAAATCCGGGCTTAGGTAAATTTGTATGGGATGAATTTCAAAATGGCAGCTCAAACTCATTAGCCAGAATTATGGTTGCCGTATTTGTAATTGGTTTTATCGGTTTTATATTAGATCAGATAATGTTGTTACTACAGCGAAAAGTATCATGGGATAAAACAGCCGAGATACGCTAATTATTTATTTTTAGGAGATAGTTTATGTCAAAGGCATATTTAAATATAAGTGAAGTTACCATTGATTTTCCAACAGAAAGTAGTTATTACAGGGCATTAGAAAAAGTAAATTTAGGTATAGATAAAGGTGAATTTGTCTCATTAATTGGCCACTCCGGTTGTGGAAAATCTACCGTATTAAATATTGTGGCGGGAATGCATCAAGCCACATCGGGTGGTGTACTACTTGAAGAAAAAGAGGTGAATGAACCCGGCCCCGATAGAGCTGTGGTTTTTCAGAATCATTCCCTATTACCCTGGTTAACCGCATTTCAAAATATTGAGCTTGCAGTGAATACTGTATTTAAACAAATAAAAACTAAAGCTGAAATCAAAGATTGGATTGATCATAATCTTGAGCTGGTACATATGAGCCATGCTAAAGATAAATTACCCTCTGAAATATCAGGCGGCATGAAGCAACGAGTCGGTATAGCTCGAGCACTATCTATGGAGCCTAAAATATTATTAATGGACGAACCCTTCGGTGCATTAGATGCATTAACCCGATCACACCTGCAGGATTCTGTAATGGAAATTCATGCAGAACTGGGTAACACAGTTATTATGATTACCCATGATGTCGATGAAGCCGTTTTATTATCCGACAGAATTGTCATGATGACGAATGGGCCAGCAGCCAGTATTGGAAATATCTTGAAGATAGAACTGGAACGTCCACGCAATCGTTTAGAATTGGCCGATAATGAAAAATTTAATCATTATCGGGCTGAAGTACTAAAGTTTTTACATGAGCGCCATGTAAAAAAAGAGGTAGCTTAAAGATAACTATTCAGCCTGTTTTTATTGTGCTAAATAGTTGCGTTTAAAGTCGCATTATCAAAGAGCAGCCTGTTTGCGTTAAACCGGGTCATGGTGTTTTTATCTGGCGATTCAATAAGGTCAAAGAATACAAAAATAGCAAGATAAAAATTTAGACCCATATTTCCCTGTTGAGCGACACCGTGTACAGCAAGTTGCCCACTAACACCAGTGACTAATTATATAATTGCTATTTTTAATAACCCCGTATTATTCATTTAAACTCTTCTTTATGCGTTCATAGGTGTTATGATCAATTTCACCACTGGCGTAACGTCGTTTAAGAGTTGTCAGCGGACTTTCCTGTTTGTCCTGCGGTTTCTTTTTTGCAATCCAGCGTATAAAAAACACAATCCCTACAATAATAAGTATCCAGAAAAATATCCCAAAAAACGGCAGACCCCAGCCCAGCCCCCAGTCATGTGTGTTATTCATCATAATCAATTCTCCAGGTGTTTCATTATCACAAAAATCAGTTTTAATATTGGTAAATAATTGTATTAATATTCAGAAGTACTCTAGATTTTTATGGGTATAGCTTTCGCTATATCATAAACATAAATCCAGCCAGCAATATCTTGACCCGTTTGTGCGCTTTCACGAATTAATGTAATGGCTTCATCAACCCGTTCATTATCACAGATTAATTCGAGTTTTATTTCGGTGATAACACCTTCACCTAACTCAATGGAATAATCTTTTTCCTTACTATCTATGGCCTTTAATGTACCTGCCACATCGTTAATCGACATATTGCAAGGGCCTTTACAAAAGTCATTATTTTTAAGTGAGTGAACAACATCGGCAATGCGGTTACGGTGAATAAATGCTTTTATTTCTTTCATGGCGTGTATCCTCTTATTGATGTTTGCACTCTGCGATTTTATTTTTTATATAAGATTGCAGGGTACATAAAGTTCATTAATCTTTTTTGGTTTTTTTGTTACGTGTTTCCATCCACTCATAAATAACCGGTAGTAATATTAGTGTTAACAACGTTGATGTTATTAAACCACCGACTACAACGGTTGCTAAAGGCCGTTGGGTTTCCGCCCCAACACCGGTTGATAATAGCATGGGGATAAGCCCAAGAATGGCCACACTGGCGGTCATCATTACGGGGCGTAGTCTTAACTCGGCACCTTTGCGCACCGCATCATGAACCGGCATGCCCTTTTCCTGTAGTTCATTTAAAAAACTGATTAACACAATGCCGTTTAACATGGCGACACCAAATACCGCAATGAAACCAATGGCCGAGGGTACCGATAAATATTGCCCGGTGATAAATAAGCCAACGAGACCTCCAATGGTTGCAAACGGGACATTGGCGATAATTAATGTGGCGTATTTGACTGAGTTAAATGCGGTGTAGAGCAGTACAAAAATAAAGAAAATGGTCAGTGGTACAATAAGTGATAACTTACTCAATGCGCGTTGCTGGTTTTCAAATGCGCCGCCCCATTCAAGCCAATACCCCGCTGGCATATCAACTTGCTCTTTAATAATGGCATTGGCATCTTCCACAAAACTATCCACATCACGGCCACGCACATCCATTTGAATCACTGCATAACGTTGCAATTGTTCACGGCGTATAAAGGAATAACCTTCGGCCACCGATATATCAGCAACCTGTTTTAAGGAAACGATGGCGCCACCACTGGTGCGTAATGGAATATTGCCAATGGAATCCACCGACATTTTTGCGGCATCATTTAGTCGCACGGTTATATCAAATCGTTTAATACCACGAATTAAACTCGTTACTGGATCGTTACCGATACCTGTGCGCACTACGGTTAAAACTTCATCTGCATTCATGCCGTAACGTGACAGTGCATCCCGGTTAACCTGAATACGAATCTGTGGTTTACCTAAATTAGCCTCCAGTGACAAATCAGCAACCCCCGGTATTTTTGCGATGGCATCTTTGATATTTTGACTTAGTTTATCCAGCTCTTTTAAATCTTCACCATAGAGTTTAACCGCCAGTGTTGCACGCACGCCGGAAATTAATTCCTCCACTCGCATTTGAATAGGCTGGGTAAAACTAATTACAGATGTCGGTACCACATCTTCCAGTTTCTCTCGCATCTCGACAGCCAGGTCTTCATAATTACGATCATTTTCCCATTCATTATGAGGTTTTAAATCGGTAAAGATTTCCATGTAGTTCACATCGGCGGTTTCACCTTTTTCAGCTCGGCCAATCATTGCGATGGTGCTATTCACTTCAGGAAATTCATTTAATGCTTTTTCTACATCTTTAGAGATATCAATTGAGGTTTCCAGTGAAGTGGAGGGTATTGAAACAATACGCCACATAATCGAGCCTTCCTGTAACTGGGGCATAAATTCTTTACCCAGCAACGGAAATAAAGCCAGACTTGCTATCAATAATACGATGGCAGAAATCACCACTTTACGTTTGTTATTTAATGACCAATTTAAACTGGGTAAATAAACCGATTTTATTTTTTGCACCAGCCAGGTATCACGCTCTTCTTTGGGCTTTAAAATCATCGCCGCTAACACGGGAATAATGGTAAGGGTTAACAGCAGAGAACCGGCCATAGCAAAACTAATATTAAAGGCCATGGGTTTAAATAATTTTCCTTCTAAACCGGTGAGGCTAAATAATGGCAAGAACACCACAATAATAATTAAAATAGCAAACGCAATCGGGTTAGCTACTTCGCGGGCGGCAGCTAAAACGGCTGCGGTGCGGTTAACCGTTTCACCTTTTTCTCGGCGTTCAGCCATAATCCGAAAGGCGTTTTCGGTGAGCACCACCGCGCCATCTACCATCATGCCGATACCAATCGCCAAACCGGCCAGTGACATTAAGTTTGCACTGAGCCCCATCTCCGTCATCATAATAAAGGCCATTAACATGGCCAGTGGCAATGCCGCAATAACGACTATTGCCGAGCGTATTTCACCGAGAAACAAAAACAAAACAATAGCGACTAAAATGGAACCTTCAATCAAAGCATTAACTGCGGTTTTTACAGCTTTTTCAACCAGGTCGGTGCGATCATAGATGGGTTTAACTACCATGCCTTCGGGCAGTGTGGATTTAACTATATCCATTTTTTCTTTGACGTTATCAACAACATCTTTGGCGTTTTCACCAATACGAGCGAGTGCCATACCCAATACCACTTCTTTTCCATCACGAGTAACCGCTCCAGAACGTAGTGCGGGTTGTTGGGAAATGCTGGCCACCTGACGCAGGTAAACCGGCGTACCATCTTCTACTTTAACAACAATATTGCCGATATCCGTTTCATCTTTTACCAGCCCTAAACCACGTACCAGATATTGTTCTGCCCCCTGATTGATATACTGACCACCTACCTGGCGATTATTGGTTTCAAGTAGCTCGATGACTTCTTTAAAACTTAACTCATATTCAATTAATTTAAGCGGATCAATCACCACTTGAAACTGTAGTTTCTGACCACCCCATGACATCACATCATCAACACCCGGTGCAGTGCGTAACATTAAGCGCACACTCCAGTCCTGTACTGTGCGAAGATCCATATCAGAAATATCAGAATTTAATTTTTCATCTGCGCGTTCTATGGTGTACCAGAAAACCTGCCCTAAGCCTGATGTATTGGGGCCCATTTCCGGTGTGCCGTAACCTTGCGGAATACGGTCACTGATTTCCTGCAAGCGTTCCATCACAAGACGTCTTGCAAAATAAATATCCATATCATCTTCAAAATATACCGACACATAAGACAGCCCGAACAAACTCACCGAACGGATTTGCTGCACACCGGGCAAACCCGCCATGCCGGACTCCACCGGAAAAGTCAGCAGTTGTTCTATGTCTTCAGCGGCAAGTCCATCGGCTTCGGTATAAATATTGACCTGCACCGGCGTGACATCCGGAAAGGCATCAATGGGGATAGTGCTCACCGCTCGCCAGCCCATAAAAGCGACGACAAAAAATATAACAATAACGAGGAATTTATAGTGCAGAGATGCTTCAACTAATTTATTTAACATGTGTTATCCCCCCGACTAATCCGCATCGCCGATTTGTGATTTAAGTAATAATGATTTCAGTAAAAACATACCTTCAGTGACGACTTTGTCATCTTTTTTCAGGCCGTTTTTAATTTCAATCCAGTCATTGCGTATGCCGCCGGTTTCTACCAGTTGTGGATACAATTCTTTATCATCAAGCATAAACACAACCTGCTCACCATGTAATAAAGTAACCGCCGATTTAGGAACCGCAATCACTTTATTACCCGCTGCGGTTTGCAAGGCCACTTTTACAAACTGGCCGGGGCGAATTAAATTTTGTTGATTTTCAACTTCAATTCGCACAGGCAAAGTACGTGTGGTTTCATCTATGCGACGATGTACCTGTACCACTTTTCCTGTTAACCAGTTATCGGCGGAAATATTAATGCGTGCCGGTGTGCCGGGTTTTATATTGATAACATCTTCAGGGTTAATTTGTGTTTCGACCCAGAGTAATGATTCATCACTCACTTCCATTAGTAATTGACCCGGCTCGACAACTTGACCCACAACAAACGCGTCACTGATGATCGTGCCACTTTGTGTGCTTAATAGATTAAATGTCCCCGTCGCTTTTGAAGCATCTTTCTGTTTTAGTAATGCAATCATTTGCGTTTCGGTAATACCATAGGCCAGCGCTTTTGCATAGGCTTGCTGGCGCTTAACCTGCGCTTCAATATAGCGACGTTCTGAAACGACTTTTCGGCCGAGTTTTTTTACCCGTTGCCATTCACGGTCGGTTACCAGTAACTGACTTTGCGCATCAGCCATATCGACACTGGAAAGGGTGAGTAATTTTTGTCCGGCTTTTACCGTATCCCCCATGCGTGCATAACGTTTGATAACCTGTGAACGTATGCGACTGGTGACCTGTGAGCTGCGATAAATATTTACTGTCACTTCACCGGGCGCGATAATTTCTTTGCTTAATAACTTGCGGTTAACAGGGGAGGTGACTATACCCATTTCATTGCGTTGTTCGGCTGTCATTTCAGGAATGCCCTGTGCTTCCTCTTCGCCTTCTTCTTCAGCAAAAACAGGATTTATAACTAACATCGAAATTAATAATAAAAGAGAACTTGCTGTCTTATATTCATAAGTATATCTTTTGGATGTCATACTATTTACTCCACCTAAATTTAAATTTTTTTTTAATAAAATCATCTTATTCGACAAGGTTTATTTAGTAAGGCCTAACCAGTAATGCAAACGACTGGATGCCTGCAACCAGTCAATCCAGTTGCGCCATAAATCTTGACGCAGTTCAATTCCGCTCTGGTGCATATCCAGCATTTGATTAAGTTGTAAAAAATAATCAGTGGTATTGATTTCACCCGCCTGCCAAAGCTGCTGTATTAAATCTATTTGCTTATTTAAGCTGGCCTGGCCATCTTTCTCCCAGCCTTGCCAGGTTTGTCTAACCAGCTGATATTGACGTGCAGATGCGTTTAATTTTGAACGGGATTGTCGAGCTATGTTCTGAGTATTGCGTTCGGCCTGAATGAGTTCAGCACTGGCAACATCTACTTCGGCACGAAAGTTATTACGCATATAAAGTGGAATAGATACGGTAAGGCCGATCAAGTTATCAGAGTCTTCACGACCACCACGCAAACCAATTGTCGGGTCTGCGTGTTGCTCACGGCTGCGTAAATTTATATTGGCTTTAGCCGCTGAAACTTGAGATAGCTGTTCCTGTAAAATCGGCAACTGCATTAATATTTCGTCAATATTAAGTTCTGCCAGTTTTAGCTCAGGTAATGCACTGGGTAACAACGGCCAGTTATGATTGTCACGACCGACCAGTGAAAGTAAATTTTCCCGGGTTTCAATCAATCGACTGGCGGCACGGGTTCGCTGTATTTTTGCATCGGCAAATGCCAATTGAGCCAGCGATAAATCGACCTGGTTGAGGTCACCGGACTGTCGTCGTTTTTCGGCTAACTCAACAAAACCCTGCAAAAGTTCGATGCGTTGTTTTGTTAAATCATCCAGCGCTTTATCTGTGTGGTAACTGGATAATACCTGAAGTAATTCAGCGATAAGTGCCTGACGGGCTATTTGACGTTTTGCGATAAATCGTTTTTTATCGAACTGCGCAGCCTGGCTACGTGCGCCTTTTTTATCCGACCAGTCTATCGCTTGTGAAATACCCAGGCTACTCGTTTGAATATCGGTATTTTCAATATCCAGTTCAAATTCCGGGTTATAAAGTGGCTGCTCTGCAGCTTTAGCTTTTGCGATCATCGCATCTTGTTCAGCTTCCAGTGACTGAATTTCAGGATTTGTTTTTAGCACTTCATCAACGAGGGCTGAAAGCTTTGGCATTTTATCGGAATAAGAATATTTTTTTTCCTCCGTTGTATCTGCCCGGGCACTAGCGGGCAGCGTGCTTACGACTAATGCAACAGGAAGCATGATAACTAAACTTAATTTTTTTAACATGGAACGAATCCTTTTTTAACAATTTAATAATCAACCGGTTTTTAAACAGCAGGTTTTGTAAAAAAAAATTAAACTTTTGGAGGTTCCGTAGGTGGTTTGCGCAATGTGAAGTGATAGTTAAAAGAGAGTGGTGATACATCGCTGTGTGTTTTGTTGATATTAATTACCGCTACAATATAGCTGATGTAATTTAAATGGGTCCAACCCACACATAATGTCTGACAGGTATTGTCCGCTGAGCTTGTATTTACATTTGAGTTTATGTCTAAAATTATATCCGGATTTATGGTTTCGCCTAACGCGTTAAATGTATGGCTGGAAAACCCAAGCGTTAAACTGCACTCATCCATAGCCCATGCCATATTACTGAATAATATGTTCAGGCATAAAAAAAAGGATATAAGATGCACTTTTTTCATTTTATGATTTTAACATTCTGAGGCCACTGGCAATCACCACAAATTCGCTAATTTCATGTGCGACAACGGCAACCGGTAATGAAAAAACACCCAGCACTGCACCAATAATAAGGCTGCCAATAACCAGTACAGATAGCATTAAATTTTGCCGGATAATGCTCCAGTTGCGTCGACTAAAACGAATCAGATAAGGTAAGCGAGAAAGATCATCCGCCATTAAAGCAACATCCGCCGTTTCCAGTGCCACATCGGTTCCCGCTGCACCCATTGCAATCCCTACATGAGCCACCGCCAGTGCAGGGGCGTCGTTAACGCCATCACCCACCATGGCCACTCGGCCATATTGCTGATCCAGTTCTTCTATTTTACGTTTTTTATCTTCAGGCTTTAATTCAGCAAAGACTTCATCAATACCCGCGCGAGCGGCAATAGCTTTGGCGGCCAGGGTGTTATCACCGGTGAGCATAATAATTTTTTCAATGCCCGCCTGGCGTAATTCACTGATGGTGTTTTTAACGTTAGGACGAAGCGGGTCAATCACCGCGATCAGCCCATAAAGTTGTTGATCTGTACCTAAGAGAATTACCGTATTGCCTGAGTTTTGTAGCTCACTTATCTGTTCTTTTACAGGGCTTAAATCTATTCCCATATTAATAAATAAATCAGGCTTGCCAATATAAATTATTTCATTATTGATTTTGCCCTTTGCACCTGCACCCATCAGTGACTGAAAATTCCGAGCAGGATTAACCTCTATATTTTTTTCCGCAGCCGCATTCATAATAGCGCTGGCTAATGGATGTTGTGATCGTGATTCCAGAGCTACCGCCATGCTCAATAATTGTTTTTCGGTGAGGCCATAAAAAGGCACTATTTCACTTAGCTGGGGTTTACCTTCTGTGAGGGTGCCGGTTTTATCCAGTGTTACGACTCGCACTTTTGCCAGATTTTCCAGATATACGCCGCCTTTAATTAAAATACCGTTTCGCCCGGCGGTACCGATGGCGGCAACCAGTGTAATCGGAATAGAGATGACCAGTGCACAGGGCGCAGCGGCGACAATAAAAACCGTGGCTCGCATGACCCATTCCTGCCATTCCTGAGCAAAAAAGACCGGTGGGATGAGCGCCAGTAATATTCCTGTGGCGAGTACAATCGGGCTATAACGCCGACCAAAACGTTCAATAAATCGCTGGCTTTTACCTTTGCTGGATTGGGCGTCTTCCACCATTTTAATAATACGCGCCAGGGTATTATTCGCGGTGGTTTTTGTTACCCGTATTGTTAATGCGCCCTCGCCATTGAGGGTTGCGGCAAAGACAATATCGCCTGTGTTTTTTTCTACCGGAACAGATTCCCCAGTAACCGGCGCCTGATTTAAACTTGAGTGACCCTCAATTATTTCACCATCGGTTGCCACCGCTTCACCGGGCTTCACAATGAAAATATCACCCACCTTCAGCTCTTCAGCAGAAATCGTGATTTCTTTCTTATCACGTATCACTAAGGCCGTTTTCGGTGCCAGTTCCATTAAAGCCCGAATTGCATTACGGGTACGTTCTTCCGTGTAGCCCTCAGCAGCCTCCGAAATCGAGTAGAGGAACACCAGCATCGCTGCCTCTGCCCATTGCCCTAATAGGCCAGCGGTTATAGCCGCCACCGCCATCAGAATTTCAATGCCTATCTGGCGTTCTTCGAGCAGGGTTTCCAAACCTTCTTTAATAAAATACCAGCCGCCAATTAAAACAGAGAGTAGATAAAAAAGGGTTTCGGGAAATGCGGATAGTCCGAGTATGGAACCCAGAAAACCCGTCGCTAACAACAAGCCCGATAGTGCAGAGGCAACCACTTGAGGGTTACGCCAAGGTGGTGGCATTGGCTGGCCGTTACTGACGGCATCACAACTCGGGCAGGCCATTATGCTGTGCCCGCCTTTAATTCACTGGAAATAACACCCACACGACAACGCCCATCTTTTCGCAGTGCGATACGTTTATTGAAATTTTCAAGGTCTGTGCTGTAAACCCTTTCTGTATCAGGTAAAGAGCGCACCATACTATAAAGCTGCTGGAGATAATCCGGCTCAGTTGTTAAGCGGTGATACACCCAGCGACCTTCCTTTTGCGAGGTCAGAAAACCGGTTTGACGCAGCACTTTAAGGTGGCGGGAAAGATTGTATTGAGGCTCAAGCAGGGCATCGACTAATTCGCACAGGCAAATTTCCTGTTCCGTTGTCGCCAGTAAACGGACGATGCGTAAACGTGTGGTATCGGATAGCGCCTGAAATAGAGATTCTGGATTAATTGTTATAACATGCATAGTTGCATCATAGTGCAACTATTATGATAAATGCAAATTTTTTATTAAATTTTATGAGCACAATTACCTTATAGCCTCGCTTATATTTTTAATCTGTTCCTCAAGCTCTTAGAAAGTTAAGGGAGCTATATGATAAGGCCTTATCAGGAGTTAGAGATAAACATACGATAAAACATATATATGCTTGACCATATATATGTTTTATCGTATGTTTAGTTTATGAAGATCGATGCCAATAGTTTTTTCTCAGCCTTATCTAATGAAATTCGCCTGCGCTGCCTTATGTTAATGCAGTTACAGGGGGAGTTATGTGTGTGTGAGCTGACGCACACACTTCATCTTTCTCAGCCGATGATATCCCGCCATCTGGCCTTATTACGCAGTTCAGGAATCGTCAGTGATCGCCGGGCCGGGCAGTGGGTTTATTACCGGATTAATCCGCAACTGGATGAATGGGCGAAGCAAGTCCTTGATACTACGGCGCAGGCGAATCTGGATAAAACGCCTTTTGCTGAGGATCTGGACGTTTTGCAGGCTATGCCAGATCGCCCCGGTTCAGCTTGTTGTGCCTAATCACAGGCAACTAATTACAACTAAAAATAATTTTTCTAAAAACAATCATTCAGGAGTGCAATATGCCAATACGAGTCGGCATTAATGGTTTAGGTCGTATGGGGAAACTCGGTTTCCGTGCCGGTTGGGATAATCCCGCGTATGACATCGTACATGTCAATGAAATCGCCGGTGATAGTCATGCTATGGCGCATTTGCTAGAGTTTGATTCCGTGCACGGGCGCTGGGAGCGTGAAATAAGCCATGACGAGAATAGCATTCTGGTGGATGGTAAGCCGGTTAGCTATTCCAGCGAAAAGAATCCGGCCGATGTGGACTGGGTGGGTAAGGGTATTGATCTGGTCATCGAGTGCACGGGTAAATTCAAAAGCGAAGCCGATTTACAGTGCTACTTTGATCAGGGCGTAAAAAAAGTACTGGTGTCTGCACCGGTAAAAGAGCCTGCCATTAATATTGTCTACGGTATTAACCATCAGGATTACGACCCAGAAAAACATCATATTGTCACGGCCGCCTCTTGCACTACAAACTGTCTGGCGCCCGTCGTAAAAGTGATGAATGAACATATTGGAATTGAGCATGGTTGTATGACCACCATACATGACATTACCAATACGCAAACCATTGTCGATAAAGGTCATAAAGATTTACGCCGTGCGCGTGCCTGTGGCGAATCATTAATTCCGACCACCACCGGTTCTGCCAAAGCGATTACCAAAATATTTCCAGAACTTAGCGGGCGTTTAAATGGCCATGCCGTTCGCGTGCCCTTATTAAATGCATCACTCACCGATTTTGTATTTGAAGCCAAACGTGAAACCACAGCGGAAGAAATTAATGCCCTGTTCAAGCAGGCCGCAGAAGGTGAGCTTAAAGGCATTCTGGGTTATGAAGAACGCCCACTGGTATCAGTTGATTATGTGAACAATCCGCATTCCTCCATTATCGATGCCTTATCCACCATGGTGATTGATGGTACCCAGGTCAAAATTTATGCCTGGTATGACAATGAGTGGGGATACGTCAATCGCATGATGGAGCTGGCGGCGTTCATGGCGAAAGACCTGTAATGGACGCGGGCTTACGCAATTACCTGGTGGTCACTGGTGGTTACTGGGCTTTTACCTTAACCGACGGCGCCATTCGTATGCTGGTGGTGCTGTACTTCCACCTGCTCGGTTATTCGCCATTTGAAGTGGCGATGCTGTTTCTGTTTTATGAGCTCTTTGGCATTGTCACCAACCTGGTGGGTGGCTGGCTAGGTTCACGTATTGGCCTGAACCTGACTATGCACATTGGCATGGGTTTACAGGTGTTTGCCCTGGCCATGCTCATGGTACCCGACGCCTGGTTAAGTGTGGCTTATGTGATGATCGCGCAAGCCTTATCCGGTATCGCAAAAGACCTGAATAAAATGTCCGCCAAGGCCAGTGTAAAAACGCTGGTGCCCCAGAATAGTTCATCTAAGAATAATTTGGGGGGCGATAGTGAATCGAAACTCTTCAAATGGATTGCCGTGCTGACCGGCTCCAAAAATGCATTAAAAGGCGTGGGTTTTTTTCTTGGCGCATTATTACTGGAGGTTTTTGAATTTCGAGGCGCGTTAGCGATTTTATCCGGCGGTTTACTGGTGGTGATGATCATTACGATTTTCATGTTGCCTTCAGGGCTGGGCAAGTCAAAAAGCAAAGCAAAATTTAGCCAGGTCTTTTCAAAAACACCTGCCATTAACTGGTTGTCTGCCGCCCGTTTCTTTTTATTTGGCTCACGGGATGTCTGGTTTGTGGTCGCCTTGCCGGTGTATCTCTATTCTGTATTTGAATGGAGTTTTATGCAGGTAGGGGGCTTTCTGGCGTTATGGATTATTGGTTATGGCATGGTGCAGGCCAGTGCTCCCAAACTGATCCGGCATAGTCATCGCAATCGGGGGCCCGATGGTGCAACAGCAAAACGCTGGGCATTTATTCTGGCCGTGTTTCCTGCAGGCATTGCCATGGGATTATATGCTGGTACAGCGCCAGAACTGGTTGTAGTTATTGGTTTGATTGCTTTTGGAATCGTGTTTGCGATTAATTCCGCCGTGCATTCATATTTAATTGTTGCCTGGTCAGAACATGACAAAGTGTCAATGAATGTTGGCTTTTATTACATGGCCAATGCCGGTGGTCGCCTGGCGGGCACTGTCTTATCGGGCTGGGTATATCAAACACAGGGCTTGATTGGCTGTTTAATTTTGTCCAGTTTATTTGTTATTGCAGCGGGGTTGCTATCATTGCGGCTGCGTACTGATAACGCAAGCTGATAATAGAGGTGAGGTAGTGTCATGAGTGCGCAATGCGAAGTCACAGCGAAAAAATCAGCCGGTGCAGAAATGGGATTCTTTGAGCGTTATCTGACGCTATGGGTGTTTATCTGTATCGTTGTTGGTATTTCTCTCGGTTACTTTATGCCGGCAACGTTTCAAACGATCGGTAGCATGGAAATTGCAAAAGTGAATTTGCCTGTAGCACTTCTGATCTGGTTAATGATTATTCCCATGTTGCTGAAAATCGATTTCAGTGCGTTGCACCATGTAAAAGAACACTGGAAGGGTGTTGGTGTTACCTTATTTATTAACTGGGCAGTAAAACCTTTTTCCATGGCGCTACTTGGCTGGTTGTTTATTCGTGGATTATTTGCAGACTGGTTGCCCGTAGATCAACATGACAGTTACATCGCGGGTTTAATTATTTTAGCCGCAGCCCCCTGTACCGCGATGGTTTTCGTTTGGAGCAACCTTACAAAAGGTGAGCCTCACTTTACCTTAACTCAGGTGGCATTGAATGATGTCATTATGATCTTTGCTTTTGCACCTATTGTTGGTTTGTTATTAGGGATATCGGCTATTACTGTGCCCTGGGATACGCTGTTCCTGTCCGTTGTCATCTACATTGTAATTCCAGTTATTATTGCCCAGCTATGGCGTCGTTATATTTTTTCAAAAGCGCAAGCTGATTCATTATTAGAGATAACATTAAAGCGACTAAATCCTATTTCATTATCAGCATTGCTATTAACCATTGTTTTACTGTTTGGTTTTCAGGGTGAGCAGATTCTTGAACAGCCATTAATTATTGCATTACTTGCTGTGCCCATTCTAATTCAGGTCTATTTTAATTCGGGCCT
>Ga0316207_10001070_pt1 | contig 36597 bp, 34 predicted proteins | sample 6weekpyrite_MG_FD_204943 | JGI IMG/M metagenome (GOLD analysis project Ga0316207, IMG submission 204943) | Microbial mat bacterial communities from mineral coupon in-situ incubated in ocean water Damariscotta River, Maine, United States -... | ecosystem: Environmental > Aquatic > Marine >... | reverse complement strand
AAACAACTGGTTAATGAACATTTTGAACACCTTGCAAATCGTGATTACAACCAGATTATGCGCTTAATGAAGTTATCCGAAGAGGAACTCAAAGAAGTTGTGTTACTGGTTCAGTCGCTCAACCCTCGACCCGGCGGACATATTACCGATAGTAACCCCGAATACATCGTACCCGATGTAGTGGTTAGCAAGAAAAAGAACAAATGGGTCGTTGAACTCAATCCAGATGCCGCGCCTAAAATTCGCATTAACAACCATTATGCAAGCCTGATCAAACAGGTCAACAATAGCAACGATAACTCTAATATGAAAAATCACTTGCAGGAAGCCCGTTGGTTTATCAAAAGCCTGCAAAGCCGTAATGAAACCTTGCTAAAAGTGTCCACTAGCATTGTTAATCGCCAGTTGGGCTTTCTCGAACATGGTGAAGAAGCCATGAAAGCACTGGTCTTGCATGATATTGCCGAAGAAGTCGAAATGCACGAATCCACCATATCCCGGGTAACCACCAAAAAATATATGCATACCCCTCGCGGTATTTTTGAGCTGAAATACTTCTTTTCCAGCCATGTTAGTACGACCAGTGGTGGCGAATGTTCAGCAACCGCAATTCGGGCATTATTGAGAAAATTAATTGCGGCTGAAAACCGTAATAAACCATTAAGCGATAGTAAGTTAGCGGATATCCTGGCCGATCAGGGTATTAAGGTTGCCAGACGTACTGTCGCCAAGTATCGCGAATCTTTATCAATCCCCTCGTCAAACGAGCGGAAACAACTGACCTGACGATTTACCTGTAAATTGCCGGGTCAATTATAAGTAGTCATAAAAAAGGAGATACTATATGCAATTAAATGTAAGCGGTCATCATGTTGACGTTACTGACTCTCTACACAACTATGTCTCAACAAAATTTGACCGATTGGAACGACATTTTGACCATATGACCAATGTCAATGTCATACTCACTGTTGAAAAGTTACGTCAAAAAGCTGAAGCCACTCTTCATTTAAGTGGTACCAGCGTTTTTGCCGAGTCGGAAGACAATGATATGTATGCCGCAATCGACTCGTTAACTGACAAACTCGATCGACAGATTAAAAAACATAAAGAAAAATTAACAAATCATCACAAACAGTCAGGAAGACAGCATAAACAGGTAGACGGCACAATTGAAGAATAATAGAATTCACCTCAATAATTCCAGGGTTCAAGTACCAGGCTCCTTTCTGGTGTGGTTGTAATAACAGAGACTATTAAGTAAAAATGCAAGTTAGCGAATTTATCGATACTGATCGCGTTCTATGTAATGTTGAAGCAAGTAGTAAAAAGCGTGCTTTTGAAGCCCTAAGTCAGCTGATATCCAAGAATTGTGATGGCGTGTCAGCTAACGAAGTCTTTGATAGCTTGATTGCCAGAGAAAAATTGGGGGGAACCGGGCTTGGTTATGGGGTAGCCATCCCCCATGGCCGTCTTAAGAATATTAATTCCACCCGAGGCGCCTTTATCAAATTAAAATCTGGAATTGATTTCGACTCGGTCGACAAAAAACCGGTTGATCTTATGTTTGCCCTGCTGGTTCCGGAAAATGCAGAAGAGGAGCATTTACAAACTCTCGCCTTGCTGGCGCAAATGTTAAATGATGAAAATATGAGAGATAGTTTACGGCACGCCAATAATGCTGCCGAAATTCAATCCACCCTGACTAACTGGCAAAAAGCTCATTAAGACCCAATCCTAACCCATGACAGCCATCACAGTAAAAGATATCTTCGATTCTCACTGTGATAAACTGGAACTATCCTGGTTATGTGGCAAACAGTACGCCAGTTTAGCCATCAACAAAACCCGGCAACATCCTAGCCTATTTATTGGCTTTCTCAATATTGTCCGGCCAAATCTTATTCAGGTGATTGGCGACACTGAAATTCAGTACCTTAATAATTTAGGTAAAAATTCATTCAATGATGCCATTGAGCATTTATTTGAGGCAAAACCGGCACTTGTGATTATTGCCCAGAGTCTGAAAGTACCCGACAAATTACTAAAAACCGCACAAAATACCCGCTCTATTGTTATTCGTTCTGCAAAAAGCAGTAACCAGAATATTGAACTTATTCAATATTACCTTGCCGATAATTTAAGTGAATACATCACTGAGCACGGCGTATTTCTGGAAGTACTTGGTGTAGGTGTTTTACTGGCCGGGCTTAGCGGCATCGGTAAAAGTGAATTGGCTCTTGAACTCATTACCCGGGGAAATCGCCTGATAGCAGACGATATTATCGAATTCCGCAAAATTACACCCGATACTGTTGCGGGAATGTGTCCGGACATTCTAAAAGACTTTATCGAAGTACGCGGTCTGGGTATCTTAAATATACGAGCCATGTTTGGCGATAACGCACTAATCAATAGAAAGAAACTAAGTTTAATTATAAACTTACAGATATTAGAAGAAGGGATGATTCCGCCAGCAATAGACAGGCTGGATGGTGGACATAAGCATCGAACCCTGCTCGAGGTCGAAATACCTGAAATAACTTTACCGGTTGCAGTCGGTCGGAGTTCAGCCGTAATCGTTGAAGCTGCCGTGCGCAACCATATTCTGACTATGAATGGCTATAATGCCAGTAAAGACTTTATAACTCGACAACAACAATATATTGATAACAAATGAATTTAATAATCGTTAGCGGCTTATCAGGCTCAGGAAAAAGTATTGCTCTGCATTTACTGGAAGACCTCGGATATTACTGTATCGATAACCTGCCTATTAGTATGTTACCTACTCTGATAAAGGAATGTCGTAACAAAGCATCAGCATTTTCAGATAACATCGCCATTGGTATTGATGCTCGTAATATGCCCGATAGTCTTAACGATTTTGAATCCTGTCTTCAAGAGTTGACCGAAAATAAAATTAATTACAAGATCTTTTTTTTAGAAGCCAATGATGAAGCCATTATAAAGCGCTATAGTGAGACTCGCCGCAAGCATCCTCTAAGTCAGGCTAACATGTCGCTCACCGAAGCTCTTACGTTGGAGAAAAAACTACTCGAACCTGTCGCCTATTGTGCTGATCTTACTTTTGATACCAGTCAGACCAATGTTCACCAATTACGTGAACGCATAAAAGAACGTTTAATTCAGCATGACAATCCGACTGCATCTATTCTTGTCGAGTCGTTTGGCTTTAAACACGGCACCCCAACAAATGCCGATTTTATTTTTGACGTTCGCTGTCTAAGTAACCCACATTGGGTAACTGACTTGAGACCATTAAGCGGACGAGACCAACCTGTTATCGAGTTCCTGGAAAACAGTGAAGATGTTCCTTTAATGCGCAACGATATTTTAGCCTTTATAGAAAAATGGATCCCAAAATTTATCGCAGAAAATCGCAGTTACATTACCATTGCAATTGGTTGTACGGGTGGACAACATCGTTCTGTGTATATTACTGAATATATTGTTTCAGAATTATCCAGAAAATATCCTGCTATACTTATCAGACACAGAGAACTGGAAAGAAAAAATTAACAATCATTCCTATAATTTAGTTATTACGAACAATGTTTACATTCAAAATAAATTCTGAGAATTATAAATGACGGCAAGTGTGCTAATAGTAACGCATGGAGTAATTGGCCAGACTATCTTAGACGTTGCAACAAAAATAGTGGGCTCTGTCCCGATGTCGATTGAAACCATGAGTATTGATATGGATGGTGATTATGAAACCCATCTCAGCAACCTTAATGAACGTGCCAAAAACCTTAATTCAGGTGATGGCGTTTTAATATTAACGGATTTGTTTGGTGCGACACCAAGCAATATTGCCGGTGCAACAGATATGACCGACTGTATCATCGTTTCCGGTATTAATTTACCCATGCTACTTCGGGTGATGAATTATTATGCGTTACCTTTATTTCAGCTTTGCGATAAGGCTGTTGATGGCGGCAAAGATGGTATCCTTGCTTATTATCTAGATAGAAACAATGCAACAAACACAAATTAAAATTATTAACAAACTGGGGTTACATGCCCGTGCAGCTGCAAAATTTGTAACACTCGCCAGCACATTTAACAGCTCCGTGTGCCTGGAACTCAATTCCAACAAGGTCAATGGTAAAAGTATTATGGGGGTTATGATGCTTGCTGCCTCAAATGGCACCAAACTTTCACTCATTGTAGACGGTGATGATGAACAACAGGCAAGCGATGCACTGATTACCCTTGTTAACAATCGTTTTGATGAAGCCTGCTAAACTCAGCTATTTGAGATAAATTACAATGACCCTAAGCCTAAAAGGAACTCGAATTACATCAGGCGTAGCAATAGGCCCTGTTCATATTATTCGTCAACATGAATTCGAACCGATTGAACATATTATTCAGGAAGAATACATAGAAGAAGAAATAGCACGCTATCAGAAGGCGTTAATACACGCCAAGCAACACCTTGGATTGGTATTAAATAACATACCACAATCCACCCCCTCCGAAATAACCGCTTTTATTAACACGCATTTATTGATGCTTAATGACGATATGTTATCCAATGCGCCTATAGAAATCATTCAGACCAGGCAATGTAATGCCGAGTGGGCTTTAAAAATTCAAAGAGACAGCATTCTCAATATTTTTGACTCGATGAATGATGAATATCTGCGAACTCGCAGAGATGATGTTAATCATGTTGTCAATACGATTATGCAAACTCTGCTCAGCGGTCCGATTCACCATGGTGTGCATCACTCACAGGAACAACGTTTAAGTGGCCATGTCATTGTAGCAGACGATATATCCCCGTCTGAACTTGTACTGATGCAACACCAGGGTATAGCAGCGTTTGTTACCCAAACCGGTGGCCCTACTTCCCACACCGCGATTATTGCACGCAGTCTAAATATTCCGGCGATTGCCGGTATTCATAATATTCATACCCTGCTACACAATGCAGAAACCATCGTGGTGGATGGTCGGTATGGCATTATCCTGACAAATATCGATGACAACTCCTTATACCATTACCATCGATTACGCCGTGAACAACATATTCAGCTTAAACGCTACAAAAAATTTCCACACCTGCCTGCCATCTCGGACGATGATATTGAAATCAATATTACTGCTAATATTGAGTTACCAGAAGAACTCCCGTTAATGAATGAAATGGGAGCTAATGGAATTGGTTTGTATCGAACTGAATACCTGTATATGAATCGCAGCTATTCACCAACTGAGGAAGAACAGTTCCAAGCCTATACCTCGGTACTTAAAAAACTGAAAGGTAAACCTTTAACAATTCGCACACTTGATCTTGGCTCTGACAAGCAGGTCGATAGTGGGAAGCAGCATGAAAATGCCATTACTAATCCGGCGCTGGGTTTACGAGCTGTCCGGTTATGCTTAAGTGATTTAAGTTTATTCACGCCTCAACTTCGCGCCATCTTGCGAGTTTCTACTTTAGGTGATGTAAAAATGATGATCCCCATGCTGTCCAATATAAATGAATTACAACAGGTAATGCGAATCATTAAAAATACCCAGGTAAGCCTCAAAAAAGACGGTATTAAGTATGACCCGGATATGCCTATCGGTGGAATGATAGAAGTCCCTGCAGCCGCAATGTGTGCCGATATGTTTGCGGCTGAACTGGACTTCCTGTCTATCGGCACTAACGATCTTATTCAATATACCCTGGCCATTGACCGAATTGATGATGAAGTGAATTATCTGTACGACCCGGCAAACCCGGCTGTTCTAAAGTTGATTGCACAGACAATTCAGGCAGGCGAACAGGCTAATATTCCTGTTTCAATGTGTGGTGAAATGGCAGGAGATCCCCGTTATACCAAACTACTTCTCGGGCTGGGTCTAAAAGAATTTAGCATGCATCCAAACTCCCAACCGTTGATTAAACAGATTATTCCCATGTGCAATATTAAAAAACTTCAACGACAGGTTAAAAGATTACTCAAAGTTACGAACTATCAGGAATTTAATAACCAAATTGATACCCTCATCAATTAACTATCACTAATCCATTTTCTTTTTATTTTAAAGCTATTGCCTGTTACACTTACTCCTTACTAATTAAACATCTTTTTAAGTTAATACAGCATTTCCAATGCTTTTCCGGGGTATGGACAAACCATGGCTAATGTCACGCAAGAACAACAAAATTTACTCCAGCTATTATCAGATTGTATTAATGACCAGGACTGCAAAAACATAGATAAAATTCTGCATGACTTACATCCTGCTGAAATTGCTCATATCTTAGAAACACTTTCACAAAAAGAACGCGAACTGATCTGGCAACGTATTCCGGCTGAATACGAAGGTGAAGTACTAGTCAACCTTAATGAATCTGTACGTAGTTATTTTATTAATAACATGGAACCATCTGCACTGCTTGCAGCGACTGAATCGCTGGAAACAGATGACCTGGCGGATATCTTATCGGAAATTCCACAGGCAATTAGCCAGGAATTACTGCTAAGTATGGAACAGCAGGATCGTGACAGACTAAAATCGGTGCTCTCGTATGCCGAAGATACTGCTGGCGGATTAATGGATTTAAACACTGTTATTATCCGGGCAGATACCAGCCTCGAAGTCGTATCACGCTATTTAAGATTTAAAAGTGAACTACCCGAAGGCACTGATACCTTGTATGTTGTAAATCGTGAAAATAAATACCTCGGGCTACTTCCATTAACAACCCTGCTAACAAACGACCCTAACATGCTGGTTGCAGATACCATGGATGCCGGTATTGAAGCAATCAATGCCGACACCCCGGTACGTGAAGTTGTAAACATCTTTGAACACCGTGACTTAATAACAGCACCGGTTATAGACGACCAGGGAATATTGCTTGGTCGAATTACCATTGATGATGTTGTTGATGAAATTCGTGATGAAGCTGAACATTCATTTATGAGCATGGCAGGGTTAAACGAAGAAGACGATATGTTTTCACCTGCACTCGTTAGTACCCGGCGCCGCGCGCTCTGGCTGGGCGTTAACCTGCTAACAGCATTACTTGCTTCTGTTGTTATTGGTCAGTTTGAAGCAACCATCGAAAAACTGGTTGCGGTCGCAATATTAATGCCTATTGTTGCCAGCATGGGGGGGATTGCCGGCAGCCAGACCCTCACTCTGGTAATACGCGGTATGGCGCTTGGTCGGGTTGGGAAAACCAATTCACGACGACTATTACAAAAAGAACTCTGGGTTGGAATTTTTAACGGTCTAATATGGGCAACGATTATTGCAGCAGTCGCTGGCTTATGGTTTGATAGCATAGAACTCAGTTACATTATTGCAGCGGCAATAGTCATTAACCTGTTTGTGGCAGCCCTGGCAGGTGCGAGTATTCCGCTGATACTGAATCGATTCGGTATCGATCCGGCGCTGGCCGGAACCGTAATATTAACCACGGTTACCGATGTCATTGGCTTTTTTGCATTTTTAGGCCTTGCAACCATTATTATTTTTTAAAGAGAACGATGGCCAATAAACATTCCAGCGATGATGACGATGAATTCATCAGCAAGTCTCAATTAAAGCGCGAGGCTCATGCACTGACTGATCTTGGCAGCCGACTATTATCCTTATCAATAGAACAGTTAGAAAATTTCGAACTACCGGATAATTTACTGGAAGCTTTTAAAGTCGCTAAAAATATAAAAAAACATGGTGCATTAAAAAGACAAAAACTGTATATAGGTAAGTTACTACGTTCCATTGATGCCAAACCAATAGAAGCCAAATATGAGATGTTGTTAAGTCCACATAAAGAGGATGTAAAGCATTTTCATGATGTTGAAAACTGGCGGGATAAGATTATTGCCGATAATAGTGTTATTAATGCTTTTATAGCGGAATATCCTGCGGCTCAACGACAGGCTTTAAGCAAGTTACAACGCGACACGGCTAATACCAATACACAGATATCCAGCCGGGCAAAACGGAAATTATTTTTATACATAAAAGACTTTGTCTTTGCGTCAGATAAAATCGATGAAGATGATCTAACGAATGATGAATAAACTATATCACATTGATTTTTTATAACATTCCAGTTTTCGATGTTGCAATGCCGGGAATTGTTTTCGAGTCGAAGTAATTTTATCTGAATCAAGATCGGCAATTACAAAGCCCGAACCTCGTGCCAGGCGATCCTTCACTTCACCCCAGGGATCAACAATAATGCTGTCACCATGAGTTTCTCGACCATTAGCATGATACCCTCCTTGTGCCGATGCAACAACATAACATAAATTTTCAATTGCGCGTGCTCGAATTAGAGCCTCCCAGTGTGCTTTACCCGTTATAGCAGTGAATGCGGAAGGAACAACAATAAGCTCAACACCCTGATCGACCATTCGTCTGAACATTTCCGGAAAACGAAGATCATAACAAACTGCAAAGCCTAGTTTGCCAAAAGGGGTATCTTTTACAACGATGTTATCTCCCGCTTCAATAACATCAGATTCGGCATAACTCTCGCCATCATCAAGGCTTACATCAAATAAATGAATCTTGTCATAACGCGTTACCATCTCGCCATCTGAGTTAAACAGCAAGCAGGCTGAACGTACTTTTTCTGAGTTATCGGCAGCAATGGGAATAGTCCCAGCCGCTATCCACACCCGGTGCTTAGTGCACATATTTTTTATAAAGTCCTGTATCGCACCGGTACCTTCAGGCTCTTTAACTTTAAGCATATCCTCCTGTTTCATCCCCATAATGGCAAAATTTTCCGGCAAGACAATAAGGTCAGCGCCAGCGTCGGCCGCATAACTTATCCAGCGACCTGCTTCATTTAAGTTTGCCGATACATTAGGACCAGATGCCATTTGAACTGCGGCGATACGTTTCATTAGTCTTCCTAATTACTATCAATTTTAATTTGTAATTCTATTTGGTTCACTTTACTTGTTCCAGAAAATAATTCAATACGCTTAGAACTTAAACCGAGCGCAATGAGCCACCCTTTTAATTCAGAAGCCCATAACACACCATCCTCACCCCCTGGATATTTTATTAATAACAGACTATTAGGGTTATCTGCCAAAAGTTTTACCGCATCACGAAGAGCTCTAATTTCAAGTATTGACTCACTGTTTTTTGGGATAGACCATTGCTGTTCTGAAATAGTAAAAGTAGTTGCTTTAGCTTGTTCAGCAAAAGTCATAAACTGTGAAAACGATGCTATACAGATTACTATGAGCCTGATCAGATTCTTAGCTGTCATCACTATCCTCTGTATCATCGGTAACAAAAGGTTGCTGATCTGTTTCTTGACTGTCTACATTATTATCAATGCGGGTTGTCACTGGCTTTTTCCAGGTGCCCGTTAAGTGATAAATTCGTTGGGATGATTCATCTATCCCTGCACCAAACAATTTTTTAAAGAAATAAACAATTGCACCAACCTGAGGGCCAAAAATGGCGCCACTTGTTAGGGGAAGCGTACCACTGACATTAGGAACTACTGTCAGATAATGATCAAAATCCCGGGCTACGATTCCGGTACGTCCTGTCACTAAAATATTGACCACGGGCCCGGAAATACTCACGTCATCTGAATAAGCATCGCCATCCAGTATTTCATAGTTTCCCACAATTCGATCAAAGTTTAATCCCTTACTAAAAGCATCACCACTGAATAACATACTCGGTAATGTTTCTATACTTAACAAACCTAACAAGCGACCTGCACCAGGATCAACTTTACTAAAGACACCATTGGTAATATCCATCGTCACAATACCATTTAGTTTTTCCCAGCGAAAATCACCGAACCCACCTTGCCAGTTAAAATCTCCGGAAAAATTCGCCACACCATTTTCAATGATAGAAGCAAAACCAAGACTGGTTAACAGGTTGCCATAATTTTCAGACTTCACCGACATAGTAAGTTCTGTTGTTTGTTTATGCGGTTTATAGCGCCATAAGCCGTTGCCCTTAACTTCAACATACGGCGATGAAATTGTAAATGTATCTAAACGTAATCCTTTTTTTTCAATACTCGTTTTAAACCGGGTTCTACCATATGGAAAAGTATCATATTTCAACATACCAATTTCTCCTTCAAAGGTGGGTAACTTTCTAGGATCGGTTGGTTTACGGGGCTTTTTATCTTTAGCCTTCGCCACATGAAAATAATCCATGTTGACCTTGACTGGTATGCCGAAAAAAGGTTTTTTCTTTTTCACTGTTGTCGCATCCAGTGCATCCAGCCAGTCACGTAAAGAAAAATCATAAAGACTTCCGCTTATAAGCAAAGATTCATCTTCTGGTAATTCAGCAACTTCCGGACTAAAACTAAAGTGTCCACGACGCAAACGTGCATTTTCATGAACACTCAAATCAATATCCAGTGCATAAGACATCGACTGACCATAAATCAAATTTAACAACATATCTTTTTTAGAAACATTTTCGATAATCATATAAACAGGTAATGCCATCTTTTCTTTTTTTGTCATCGGCGAAGGCAAATCAATTAGCACATCATGCATATCTGCAGTTACCTGTAAAACAGGGTTTTTGATTACGCCATCCTGCTTATGTTTCAAGGTAAACACACCTTGCCAGTCTGTTCGACCGTTAACTTTATCATAACCCGGTAATTTAAATGTCTTCATTGTTTTGCTGACATCAATATTACCACGCATAATAAATCGTACCGGATGTCCACCGAACTCATGGCGGGTAAAAATGTCCACCTTGGACTTGCCTCCCATTATAACGGCATCAATATCTCTCGCCGTTGCAGAGTTTTTTGTTAAATCAATGACACCATTAATATTGGTAGCAACTATTTTATCTTTAGCAGTCGAGAAGCTTGCTTTCTTTAAAAAAGCTTTCGCCTTTACATTAAACGGGTAAGTTCCTTCAACTTTCTTTGATAACGGAATATCCAGAAATAAATCTATATTTGTTACACCAGAAAACCGGGAATTCACAACAAAATCCCTGGACTGTTTTAAAAAAGTATTTGATGAATATTCTGCAATATCATTCAGGTTACTTTTAATATGGGCTTTGATTTTTAATAGCGGATTCTTAAAATCCGCTATATTGACATTAAAATTATCTGCAGTACTTTCACCGATCGCAGCATGCTGAACATCAGCATTCATAGACTGACCGCTAAATAAAATATCCAGCTTCCCTTCTGTTAAAAGCGGCCAGTCAGAACGATAATTCATTTTAATGCTATCACCTGTTAGCAAAGCCATAAAGCGACCGTTGTTATGTCTATATGGAAACTCATTTAACCGGCCATTTACGATAATCCTTCCATCTGTAATATTGCCAGCTTGTAATGCATTTTCCATCCATTGTTTGAATTTCCCCTGCATAAGAATTTTAGGCAGGTATTCCTTAATGTGTGCGGCTTTACCCCTTGTAATTTTTGATTGTAGATCAAGTAAAGGAGAAACATCATCGTCCGGCAAGTTCAGACTAAAACCCACTGCTACGGCCATATCCTTATTCGAAGCAGTAATTTCTTCACTGGATATATCCCAGGCATTATCACTTTTAACCCACTGTACAGTACCATTTAGTTTTTTCAGATGAACAGCTCTGGTCAGAATATCTTTAAACTCTATTTCAGCATCATTGCTATTAATGGATAAAACACCCGAGTTGTGATTGCTGTATAAATTCCCGGATACATTTTTTAACCCGGGCACCTGCTTATAAGATTTTAACGACAGGTTATTAACTTCAGCTGAAAGTAGAAATTGATCTTCATTATCTTCCTGCGTGGTTACTTCATATTTAATATTGCGCAATTCACCTGATGGTGAAGCATTATAAAGATAATTAAAAATCTTATTTTCGACATAACCACTTTTAAGAAGTAAGTCTCTCACATCGTCAAGCCGACAATATTGGATATCTGTTACTGTCGTTTGCTGATTATTATTCATTTTTTTTGATATATTAATTCTGGTCGTTGGCCATTCACTTTGTTCTGTCGTAAACTTCAGATTGTCCAATAACAGACCCCAGTTTTGCTCGTCTTGCTCCCATTTTACAAAACCACTTAGCAACGGAACATTAGCAACAGCATCATTTTTTAAACGCCGCATGACAACCTGTTTAGCAATAATATCTGCCTGGATTTTATTTAGCTCACCAGCTATCCAGTCACCCCATAGCTGGAAATCCAGATCGCCCTGCTCCACCAACACATCCATGATTACCGGTTTAATCCCCCATTCTGCTGCATTGATGTTAGTACCTTTGGCATAAAATTTACCAACCCATTTTATCGGATTGAGCATATCGCCATAAACATCCAGGGCTAGATCCAGACGTTTGGGAGCGGTTTTATCACTCGATAATATAAATTCACCATTCAACTGGTGGCGATTACGATTGTTTTTAAGTTTTAAAGTAACGTCTTCAAAGTAAGTTGGACTCGTAAGTCTTTTTTTATCATGCCAAACTATGCTGCTATTTTGTATAACAACACTACTACGCTTAAATAGCCAATCTGATAATTCTGTATTTGTTGACACTTTCTGGTCAGATAAAGCACTACCAAGTTCTGCGACATCAATATCCTGAATTAAGATTCTCCCATCTGATTGCCGGATAATCGCGAGTTCTACCCCATCAATCTTGTAAATGCTGGGAACTGCTTTACCTTGCCTGATAGAATTCCATAAGGAAAAACCAATCTGGATCTTTCGAATTTCAAGAAGCTCTTTATCCGATTGACTACTCATCAATTTAACATCATGAAAAATGACAATCGGAGTAATACCGGATATCAAAGCATTGATATCACCTATTTGAACGGGGTGTTCAAGTACTAAAGCAAGCTGTTGCTCAACATAAGAACGGTATGCTTTAACATCCGGGAGTAGTACACGCACAGCCGACAAACCAATTGCAACAACTATAATCATTGCAACAATTGAATATAAAATTAAATTTTTTAACTTTTTGTAAATTAACTTAAAAATAATTAACAACCTACGTAAATCAATACTTTGAGCTACATTGGAACGACGTCAAACTGCTCTTGAGAATATCCTGATTCAACCTGAAAGCGAATGGACTTACCAATAAACTCTTCCAGTTCAGCAACCCCACTTGATTCGTCATCTAGCAAGTTATCCACCACCGCTTCTGAAGCCAGCACCAGATAATTTTCTGCATCGAACTGGCGTGATTCGCGCAATATCTCCCGGAAAATTTCATAGCTTACCGTTTCAACTGTCATAATCGAGCCACGTCCCTGACAGGTAGGACAAGATTCACATAGGATATGTTCCAGACTTTCTCGCGTTCGCTTGCGAGTCATCTGAACCAGTCCCAGCGAAGACACTTCACTAATATTGGTCTTTTCAGGATCTTTTAGCAGCATTTTTTCAAGCCCACGTAATACCTGTCGCTTATGTTCTTCATCGACCATATCAATAAAATCGATGATAATAATTCCACCAAGGTTTCTCAGCCTTACCTGGCGACAAATCGCCTGGGTGGCCTCAAGATTGGTTTTAAATATTGTTTCTTCCAGATTCCGGTTTCCAACAAAAGCACCGGTGTTGACATCAATAGTCGTCATCGCTTCGGTTTGGTCAATAATTAAATAGCCACCGGATTTTAACTGAACCTTAGGCTCCAGTGATTTTCGTATTTCATCATCAATACCATACAGATCAAAGACCGGACGTTCACCAGGATAATATTCGATACAATTAGCAACTTCCGGGATGAATTTCTTAGCAAATTTCTCAACACGTTTAAATGTTTCGCGTGAATCAATCCTGATTTTCTGAATATCGCTTCCACCCAGATCGCGCATAGTTCGCATGACCAGAGGTAAATCTTCGTGCAATAAATTAACGATTTTCTTTGAACCCGTTTGTGCGGATTTAGATTTTACCGATGCCCATAACTTTTCCAGAAAAACAATATCTTTACCAATTGCGTCTTCACTCAAGCCCTCCGCTACGGTTCGTACGATATAACCATTGAGTTCGTCAGGCTGTGAATACTTTTCTCGAGTTTTGGCAATAATATCTTTTAGTCTTTGTCGCTCTTGTTCCGATTCAATTTTCTGCGAAATACCAATGTGCCCGGTATTCTGGATAAACACCAGGTAACGGGATGGAATTGATATATTAGTGGTAAGCCTCGCCCCTTTAGTTCCAATTGGATCTTTGACAACCTGAACGATAACTGTCTGGCCTTCAGTTAATAAATCAGCGATATCGGCTACTGCATCGTTAGTTTTATCTTCAGTATTGTTTTTAATCAATCGCTGGTGATTCTCGGAAATATCCGAAGCATGCAGAAAAGCCGTTCGTTCAAGACCAATATCGATAAAGGCAGCTTGCATACCCGGCAAAACTCGCGACACTTTGCCGCTATAGATATTCCCTACCAGACCGCGCCGACGTGCCCGTTCAATATGCACTTCCTGTAACATACCGTTTTCGACATAGGCGATACGGGTTTCCTGTGGAGTCACATTGATCAATAATTCTTCGCTCATATGCTGTTTTCTACTTATTCTTTTTTCGTTATTTATACATTCATTTTAGAGCGTTATTCACATTAAGGTGCAGGCAGGATCGTTCTGCCCGATTGCTCCAGTAAATCGGCTGTTTCACAAAGAGGTAAACCCATTACTCCGGAATAACTGCCTTGAATATTCGTTATAAAAATCGCCGCTAATCCCTGTACTGCATAGCTGCCAGCCTTATCATATGCTTCATCCGTTTTGAGATAGCGGTGTATTTCTTGCTCTGTAATGTTTCTAAATGTTACTAAATTTCGTGAAATAGCGGTCAAAATCCCACTACTTGCAACTGCCAGCCCCGTTAAGACTTCATGGGACTTGCCTGAAAGCAAATTCAACATAGTCGTCGCCTCTTCAACAGAACCGGGCTTGCCCAGAATTTTACCCTGACAAACAACCGCCGTATCTGCAGCAACTATTATATCTATTGTGGCGTGTTTTTTTGTTGATTGCCAATTACTTAGCGAGTTTTTATCTGTATTTGAATAACTTTTATCAAGCTGTTTTTGAGCGGCTTCCGCTTTCGCCATAGCCAGGCGTAGAACGTAGTTCTCTGCGGTCTCTGATATTAAAACATCTTCTGTGATATCCTGTTTGATAATACTGGGCTGTATGCCAATCTGATTTAATAACTCTTCCCGTCTTGGTGATTGAGAAGCTAAATAAACGGTCGGTTGAGTCATTATACTGCTATTCCCTGTTTTTTTATTTGTGGTAGGGGTGGTTTTTTATAATCATTAATGCCCGATAGAGCTGTTCGGCCACAACAATCCTGACCAAAGGGTGCGGTAGGGTTAAATTAGATAAAGACCACTTTTCATGCGATTGTTTAAGACAGGCCTCGGTCATCCCATCCGGCCCACCTATCAATAGTGCGATACTTTTACCTGACTGCATCCAGCCCTGCATTTTTTCAGATAAACCTTCAGTCGACCAAATCTTTGCTTTTACATCCAGCGCAATAACGTAAGCATTGTCGGGGATTGCAGCCAGAATACTTTTTTCTTCCTGCTGCATAGCTTGTTTAACATTAGCTGATTTAGTGCGTTGCCCGAGTGGCAGTTCTATAAATTTTACACGACATTCATTTGGCATTCGGCGTAAATATTCATCTACCCCTTGTGAAACCCAACCAGGCATCTTAACACCCACTGCAATTACATAAATATTCATAACCTGGTCATGTCATTTACATTTTACGGTACTAACCTGTATTGCCTGATTCTAACTCATTAACATCGAGCAATATCTCAGCCAATTAAAAATAGAGCCGCGAGTTTATAGTTAATATTAACCTGCTGGTTTATTCTGATGCCGCTTCAGGACTATCTTCACCCCAAAGTTTTTCCAGATTATAAAAATCACGGATATCCGGTGTCATAACATGAACCACAACATCGCCCAGATCAATCAATACCCATTCCGAGGCTTTCTCACCTTCAACACCAATAGGTCGCATGCCATTTTCTTTTGAAACTTTTAAAACATTATTGGCTAATGATTTTACCTGCCGGGTAGTATTACCCGTTGCAATTACCATGACATCGGTAACACTGGACTGATCTGTGACATCCAGTACTTTGATATCAATCGCCTTGATATCTTCTAACGCCTTTACGGTCAGTTCGCATAGTTGTTGACTATTCATTGTGTTGTTTTAACCTGTGTATATTTGTTGCTTATCAATAATTTGCTTTACCATTAGAGGTAACATGTCATTGGTAGGCTGGTCTTTACTGATTCGCTTACGTATGTCTGTTGCTGAAATATCCAGTTGCGTAACCGGCAAAAACAGCAACGCGTTATTTGTGCTGTCGACAAACTCCTGCACTGTTTTAACCTGTCGGCTTTGCAGCAGGATCTTTAATTCATCCGCCAACATATCAAAATCCAGTTCACAACCAGGACGATAAGTGACAACACAACCCGCCAGTTCAAATAGAGTCTGCCAGCGAGACCATTTGTGTAAGCCATAAAAGGCATCCATACCAATAATTAAACAGAAGGCTTCATCTGGAAATTCAGTACGCAAGCTTTGGAGAGTGTCGACCATATAGGATACACCACTGCGTTCAAGCTCTCGTTCATCAATAACACAACCCTCATACTCCGATAACGCCGCACGCAACATTGATAAACGCTGTGCGGCCGTTGCCACGGGTTCATCTCGATGAGCTGGAATAGAACACGGGATAAAACGTAACTCGGTCAGTGACAAAGCACGCTTCACATCTAATGCAGGTTTGATATGGCCATAATGAACAGGATCAAAGGTGCCACCAAAAATACCGATCATGTTCGAATATGGCCGTCACCTAGAACAATGTATTTTTGAGAGGTTAAACCTTCTATACCCACTGGTCCACGAACATGAATTTTATCGGTGCTTATTCCAATTTCTGCACCCAGACCATATTCAAAGCCATCAGCAAAACGGGTCGATGCATTCACCATTACCGAACTGGAATCGACCTCCGCCAGAAAACGTCGGGCGATGGTTAAATCTTCAGTTACAATTGATTCAGTATGCCCCGAGCTGTGTAGATGACAGTGTTCAATCGCATCAGCAACATCATCAACTATTCTGATTGATAAAATTGGTGCAAGATATTCTTCATCCCAGTCTTCACTGGTCGCCGCAATGGCATTCGAAATAATTGCCTGCGTTTTCTCACAACCTCTAAGCTCAACACCTTCATCACTGTATAACTTGGCAAGCTTAGGTAATACACTGTCCGCAATCTCTTTGTTAACCAGTAAGGTTTCCATAGTATTACAGGTTCCATATCGCTGGGTCTTGGAGTTAAACGCAATCGCAATCGCTTTTTCAACATCGGCCTGCTGGTCAATATAAACATGACAAACACCATGCAAGTGTTTAATAACAGGCACGGTCGCTTCAGAAGAAACCCGTTCAATCAAGCCTTTACCACCACGAGGTACAATTACATCGACGTATTTTGGCATGGTGATTAATTTACCCACTGCCTCACGATCGGTTGTTTCGATAACCTGTACACACTCAACTGGTAAGCCAGCCTGTTTTAAACCACTTTGAATACATTTAGCAATCGCCTGGTTAGAATGCGCTGCTTCAGAACCACCCCGTAAAATCGCCGCATTACCGGATTTAAGGCATAAAGCAGCGGCATCGGCTGTTACATTTGGCCGTGATTCATAAATAATACCAATAACACCCAGCGGTACTCGCATTTTACCAACCTGAATACCTGACTCACGGTAACTTAAATCGGTAATTTCACCAACCGGATCGGCCAACGCAACAATTTGACGAATACCTTCAGCCATAGCCGCAATGCGTTCAGGGTTGAGCGCCAGCCTGTCGAGTAATGCCGCATCCAGACCATTTGCCTTACCAGCGTCAAGATCTTTGGCATTTTCTTCTATTAAACTGGACTGTTGAGACTCTATTGCATCCGCTATCGCTAGCAACGCCTTATTTTTAGTACCGCTTTTAGTACCTGCCAGTTGCCGAGAAGCCGCGCGAGCCTGCTCGCCCAGTTGTTGCATATATGTCTGAATGTTCACTTTGGCATCCATATTGAGAACCTGTTGTATTAGTCCGATAAAATCTGAATATCGATTTAATTATATTGAGAAAAAGCCACCAGTTTAGGCTTTTTAGCCGGTATTAAGGGGCGACCGGCAATCTTCATCACTAATTGTACCAATTCATTCCAGATATTTCCTGCTTTAAGACCTTTATTCATCTTATCAAGTTCACTTATCTGCCAGAGAAAAAGCTGCCATTGGCGTGAATTATGCCGTGCTAAGGCCGATTTCATACAACTTTGACGTTTTTGCCACACGTGATGTGACTGGATAACCTGTGCTATCGATTGATTTTTCATTGCCATCGACATCGATACCAGACCGCGAAGTTCCCTGGCCAACGCCCAGACAATAATAACCGGCGCTACGCCTTCGGCTCGTAAGCCTTCGACTATCTTAACCGCCTGGGCTGATTCCCCCGCCAATGAGGTATCGACTAACTGAAAAACATTATAACGGGAACTATCGGTTACCAGTTCCCTTACCGCTTCGATATCGACTTCACCTTCACCATGGAGTAAAAACAGTTTTTCGATTTCCTGATCAGCTGCCAGTAAATTACCTTCAAACCGGTCGACCAATAAATTTAAGGCGTCCGCCGTGGCATGCATTGACTTTTCTGCCAATCGCTTTGAAATCCATTGCGGTAACTGTGCTTTGTCGAGCGGCCAAACCTGAATACAACCCGCTTTGGAGTCAATCGCTTTATACCATTTAGAGCGTTGCTGTTGCTTTTCCAGCTTGCCACTAATAATTAATAACATAACATCATCGGGGCATTGCTCAACAAAGGCTATAATCGCTTTACTGCCTTTATCCCCCGGTTTGCTGTTTGGAATTCGAAGTTCGAGTAAACGCTTATCACCAAACAAGGACATACTCTGACTCTCAGCTAATAATAATCCCCAGTCAAACCGGTCATCGACATCCAGTATCACGCGTTCATTAAACCCCTGCTGACTGGCAGCCTGCCTGAGTTGTTTCAGCGCCTGTTCTTTCTGAAAAGGTTCATCACCGTACAGATAATATATATTATTAAAATTCTGTTTAAGCGAAGTCTCAAGCTGCTGCAGGGGAATATTCATTACTGACTGTTTGTTTCATGTTTATCGACTGGCTTTTGCTCACTCACCGTTTTGTTCGTTGCTTTGTTGTTTTTATCTTTGTCTGATACTTTAAAGTAAGGATGATCGCGTAGCTTAATTCCTATTCGGCGCATTGCCTGACGAACCGCAAAAGAAATCATTTCTGTTTGCAACCTGGTTTCTTCGTCGCTTTTAGCCAGGGCATTATTAACATCATAGGTATAACTGCGATTCAAACTGACAGGATACTCCGCTACAAGCAATACACCTTTTGGATCTAAAACTCTTATCGCAAATTCAAGTGATATTCGATATTCACTGGCACGACCGGCAGAATCAATTGATAACACACGTTTTGTAATATCATTTCTAACCACAACAAACCGAATCGTTAATTCATCGGGTTTAAAAAAAACCTTTGCGCCAGATGAGACAAGTTGTTGCTTGATAGCCGTTCCGGCTTCACTGAACTCAGCAACCCCTTCGACCGAAGCGAATTCTATTGACGCAGGTAATTCGCTGGCGCCACGCAACCGGAAACCGCAGCTTTGCAGAAAACTGCCAATCAGGAGAAAAACGACTAATACTGTAAAATTTTTTTTCATATATTATTTTACAACGATATTAACCAATCGTTTGGGTACCACAATGACTTTAACAATATTTTTATCTTCCAGGAAGCGTTGTACATTCTCATCGTCAAAAGCACACTTCTCGATTTCATCTTTACTGGCTTCAGTCGCAACCATAATCTTGGCACGAAGCTTACCATTAACCTGTACGATCATCTGGATTTCATCCTGAACCAGTGCATCAGGGTCATACTGCGGCCATTGATAATTCACAACAGGTTCCTGGTGTCCCAGGGCATGCCATAAACTATGAGTAAGATGAGGAATAATAGGTGATAACACCAGCACTACCATTTCAAGACTTTCCTGCATAACCGCCAGACCTTGGTCGGAATTATCTTCAAATTTAGTCAGGCTATTCATTAATTCCATAACCGCAGCAATGGCCGTATTAAATGTATAGCGCCGCCCAATATCATCGGTTACCTTGGCAACGGTCTGATGCACTTTCATTCTTAATTCGCGTTGCTCACTGGTTAACGCTGCGAGATTTAGCTCATAAGCTGGTTGTGATGACGTCGTATGGCAATGCTTAACAACACTATTCCAGACACGTTTGATAAAACGATGGGCACCATCGACACCGGCATCAGACCACTCGAGTGACTGATCCGGTGGTGAAGCAAACATCATAAATAAACGCGCGGTATCGGCACCGTATTGTTCAATTAACCCCTGAGGGTCAACGGTATTACCTTTAGACTTAGACATCTTACTACCGTCTTTTAACACCATTCCCTGAGTGAGAAGATTATCAATCGGCTCATCATGTTTAACCAGGCCGGCATCGCGCATCAGTTTGTTAAAGAAGCGGGCATATAATAAATGCAAAATAGCATGTTCGATCCCTCCGACATATTGATCAACCGGCAACCAGTAATCTGCACGTTCATCAACCATTGCCGTATCAGAATCAGCCGAGCAAAAACGTGCATAGTACCAGGAAGACTCCATAAAAGTATCAAAGGTATCGGTTTCACGCTCGGCTGCCCCACCACAAGACGGACAGGTTGTTTGATAAAACTCTGGCATCTTCTTGATAGGCGAACCAACTCCTTCAAAGGTGACATCTTCGGGTAAAACAACCGGAAGATCCTTATCGGGCACAGGCACAGCACCGCATTGGCCACAGTTAATAATTGGAATAGGCGCGCCCCAATAACGCTGACGCGATACCCCCCAGTCTCGTAAACGATAGGTTGTACGTGTCTGCCCTTGATCCTTAGATTTTAACTTTTCCGCAATTTTAGAAAATGCATCTTCGGAACTTAGGCCGGTAAACTCGTCTGAGTCAGATAAAACACCATATCCAGTATAAGGCAGCTGGTTATAGCTTTTAAAAGAGTGTCTCAAATTATCTAAGTCACTCCCTTTAAGCTTATCTTTAATTCCAACATTATCTGCAGCCGATTGCATCCCCTCTTCTAGCGCTTTTTCACAGGCAATTAACTCAACTGATTTAATAATTCTTTTGACTGGCAAACCATATTTTTCTGCAAATTCCCAGTCACGCTGATCATGCGCTGGCACCGACATAACCGCACCTTCGCCATAGCCCATTAACACAAAGTTTGCGATAAACACCGGAACTAAATTTCCAGTAATCGGGTGAACTGCTTTAAAACCAGTATCAATACCCATTTTTTCCTGCGTTTCTACCGCCGCCTCGGCCGTCCCCGTAGCAAGACACTGCTTGATAAAAGCTGCAACATTTGAAAATTTTTCACCAGCTTGTCGAGCTAAATCATGTTCGGCAGCAACCGCGAGATAGGTGACTCCCATTAATGTGTCCGGACGAGTTGTAAAGATTTTTACATTTTTATCCTGACCATCAATTTTAAAACTGATTTCTACCCCTTCAGAACGACCAATCCAGTTTTTCTGCATGGTACGAACCTGCTCAGGCCAGCCCGTCATCGAGTCCAGTTCGTTTAATAACTCTTCGGCATAATCGGTAATCTTAAAAAACCATTGCGGAATTTCTTTACGCTCCACCTCAGTATCGCAACGCCAGCATTTACCATCAATAACCTGCTCATTGGCTAATACAGTTACATCGTTTGGACACCAGTTCACAGCAGCGGTTTTTTTATAAACCAGACCTTTTTTATACAAACGGGTAAACAACCATTGTTCCCATCGATAGTAGTCCGGGTTACAGGTTGCCAGTTCGCGATCCCAGTCATACCCCAAACCTAATTGCTTAAGCTGCTCACGCATATAGTCAATATTTTCACGTGTCCAGCTCGCAGGTGGTACATTATTTTTTAATGCAGCATTCTCAGCGGGTAAACCAAAGGCATCCCAACCCATTGGTTGTAAAACATTCTTCCCGCGCATACGTTGATAACGGCTGATAACATCACCGATAGTATAATTTCGCACATGCCCCATATGTAAACGACCACTGGGATAAGGAAACATCGAAAGACAGTAAAATTTTTCTTTGTTGCTGTCTTCAACCGCTTTAAAAATTTTATTTTTATCCCAGAATTCCTGGGCAGCACTCTCGACTGCTTGATGTTGGTATTCGTCGTTAATAGTTATCGATGACATTGATATTTTTTAAACCTACTGCGTTTATGTTACTTATTCTATGAAAACTGCAAATGTGCAATGAAAGACGATATTTTACGCATTATCGCCAGACCCGTCAGGTCTTTTTGAGATATTTTGAGTAAATGAGCAATCCCAATAATAAAATAAAATTGAACATAACTATCGGTGTGTTACCCCATTTCACATACGGCGTAGCACCGGTTCGAGGTTGCACGGTATGGGTTAAAACATAAACTTCAAACTGGGGTGCGCGCGCAACAATTTGTCCTTTATGATCAACAAAGGCCGAAATACCATTAGTTGTTGCACGAATTAACATCCTGCCCGTTTCAATAGCTCGCATCCGTGCTATTTGCAAGTGTTGATGAGGCGCTAACGAATCGCCATACCAGGCGTTATTACTACCATTCATAAGAAGTGTGGCTTCAGGTAGCTGACGAATTAACTCATCACCAAATGAATCTTCATAACAGATAGAAGTAGCAACAGGCTCCCCCCGAATTTTTAACAATGCTTGCCCGGGTTGCCCGGCACTAAAGCTCGACATAGGGAGATCAAAAAAATTCACCAGACCTCTTAAAAAATCTGCGAACGGTATAAACTCTCCGAAAGGGACAAGATGAACTTTATGGAACACACCCGAGTAGCCATTGAAATCTTTATCCTCGGCAGAAAAAGTCATCATACTCGAATAGTAACGATCGTAGGCCTGATCCATAAACGGTAAGCCCACAATTAAATCGGTATCGGTCGATTTGGCTTCTTTCGCCAACGGTAACAAGTACTGTTTATCCAGCTGGTGATAAAATATGGTCATGGCATTTTCTGGCCAGACAATCGCATCGCTATCCCAATGTTGCCGGGACAGTTTTGCATAGGTATCCATACGTAGTTGTACTTTATTCGCATCCCATTTAGTGATCTGTTCTGCATTGCCCTGTACCAGGCTCACAGTAAACTGTTTACCATCAGGCTGGGTCCATTCAATTTTAGTTAAGCCATAACTTGTTACGACAATAACTGAAATTATAATTAATATTGAAGAACGTACCACTCGTACCGTTGAATCGAAAAAAACGATGATAAGGCCTGTAATAAGAATGACGAAAAAGCTAAGGCCATAAACACCTAAGATTGGAGCAAAACCGGAAAATGCTGGAAACGATATGGCATAGCCTAATGACAACCAGGGCATACCCGTAAATATCCAGCCTCGGGTCCACTCAAATAAAAACCATAATACGGGGAAAAGAAGTGTTAGTTGTAAAATTCGTGCAAGTCGAAAACGCCGTACTATAATGGCCGCTAACCAACCAGGCATTGCAACAAACAAAGCCAGAAAGGCAGCAAACAACCCTGTCATAATAATAGCCAACCAGGCCGCGGTGCCACCATAAACATGGATGGCAATATACGCCCAGGATATCCCAAAGGAGAAAAAACCAAAACCAAATGCATAACCAATTCTGAATGCAATCCTGGGCGTTTTATCCAGCCACAACAAAAACAGAATAGCCGGAGAGATAAATAAAAACGGGATAAGATGCATTGGAGCAAACGCTAATGGCAAACAAAGGCCTGCTAGCAAAGCAATAAGGTATTGCGTTGGATAGCTTAAAGTTGCTATACGTAAAACGAGTTTAGCTACATCCATTGTAAAATTTTCTATTCCGACTTACTGGTTGCGCTTTGTAGTTCGTCATGATTATTTTCAAAAGATTCCAATGGTTCATCCAACCCTGAAAACTCATCCGGCGCTTTTGTGACTTCAAGCAAATGAATACGCCGGCTACTTGCTCTTAAGACCTTAAAGTCAAAACCATAGATCCTGATTACCTCTCCACGCTTTGGCATATGCCCCAGTGCATTGATAACAATACCACCAATGGTATCCACTTCATCGCTGACGATATCACTTTCAAAGTGTCCATTAAAATCATCAATGGGTGTTAAAGCCTTAACAATACTGGAGCCGTTGGTATGGTCATGGATAAATTTATCTTCTTCGATATCATGCTCATCTTCTATCTCACCAACAATTTGTTCCAGTACATCTTCAATAGTGACCATGCCAGCTATACCACCGTATTCATCCACGACAATGGCCATGTGGTTTCGGTTTGCCCGGAACTCATCAAGCAATACATTCAGCCGTTTACTTTCAGGTATAAATACCGCCGGACGTAGGATTTCACGCATATTAAAGTTACTGTTATCACCAGAATTAATCTGGGTTAATAAATCTTTTGCCAGTAAAATACCGACTACTTCATCCTTGCTTTCAGCAATAACAGGAAAACGAGAGTGCGCCGATTCAATAATGGTCGGCAGTATCGATTGCAAATCGGAATCACGTTCGACGACCACCAATTGTGAACGCGGGATCATAATATCTCGGACCTGCATTTCTGCAACCTGCATAACACCTTCAATCATAACCAGCGAATACTGATCGATTAAATCGTTTTTATTTGCCTGTTGCAGCACATCAATAAGTTGCTCCTGATCTTTTACATCATTCTGAAAAAATTGTGTGACACGCTCAAACCAACTGAGCTTGTTCAAATCAGGGGTTGTATCGGCTGTATTATTATTCGAGTCATTCATAGCGTTGTTTCCAGATATGGATCAGGGTATCCAAGATCAGATAAAATTTTAATCTCCAAAGTTTCCATTATTTCAGCTTCACGGGTTGTTAAATGATCATAACCCAGTAAGTGTAAAACCCCGTGCACTAACATATGTGCCCAGTGTTGTTGTAAACTTTTATGTTGTTGGTTTGCTTCGAGTTCAATAACGGGGGCACAGATAACAATATCACCCAAAATTTTAACCTGTTGGTGTTGTTTAAAAATATCAGGCGTATCAAATGGAAAAGAAAGTACATTAGTCGGTTTATTTATCTGCCGATACTGCGCGTTTAATAACTGACTTTCAGTTTTATCGACAATAAGAATAAACACTTCAATATCAGTGTTATCGACAACACCTGACTGAATCAGATATGAAATCGTAGCTTGAACCCATTGATTAAATAATTGATCGCCTGGCACATTGATATCAGCATAATGACACTGCACATCAACGCAGCAAGCGCACTTCGACGGAGGTTCTAATGATGTCTGATTATGACTCATTGTTATTCTGTGTAGATTGGCTGGACTGTGTTTCAGAGTTCGATTGAAGCTGTTTTAATTTTTTTTCACGCAACTGGTTATCTCGTTCCTGGTCATCGCGTTGCTGATAAGCAGTAACAATTCGTTGTACCAGTGGATGTCGCACAACATCTTTCGCCTTAAAAAAAGTAAAACTTATTTCATCTACGTCGCTTAAAACATCAATAACCTGGCGCAAACCGGATGTCTGTCCCCGGGGCAAATCAACCTGAGTTACATCGCCGGTCACAATAACTTTTGAACCAAAACCGATTCGGGTTAAAAACATTTTCATTTGTTCAACAGTGGTATTCTGTGCTTCATCGAGAATAACAAACGAATCATTCAGCGAACGACCTCGCATATACGCGAGCGGTGCGACTTCGATGACATTGCGTTCTATTAATTTAGCAACATGATCAAAACCCAGCATTTCGTACAGGGCATCATAAAGCGGTCTTAAATAAGGATCGATTTTCTGGGCCAGATCACCGGGTAAAAAACCCAGGCGTTCGCCACTTTCGACGGCCGGGCGGGTTAAAATTATTCGGTCAACTTGCTCCTGTTGTAATGCAGATACCGCACTGGCCACCGCCAGATAGGTTTTACCGGTTCCCGCAGGCCCCACTCCAAAATTAATGTCATGCTTCAGGATACGGGATAAATAGGCTTTTTGGTTCGGTCCGCGACCGCGAATATTTCCATGCTGGGTTTTAATTGCAATGTCATCAATGATTTCATCAGAAACATTGGCATAAGCTTCAACACCGGACTGTTGCAAACGAAGATTGATTCCACTCGGGTCAAGTTCAACATGCAAGGTTTCATCGTAGAGCTCGCGCAGTAATTCTTCAGTCGCCTGAATCGAGTCACCTTCGCCGATTACTTTAAAACTATTACCACGATTATTAATTTCCACACCCAGACGTTGTTCGATTTGACGAAGGTGCTCATCAAATTGACCACACAGATTCGCCAACCGAAGATTATCGGCCGGTTCGAAAACAATATTGCTGGAATGGATAGTTGTATTCAAAACGGTATAGGAAAATTAAATCGAAAGTCGTTTAATCAATATAGAGTTGGACAAAACCATTAGTAGTTAAGCTCGCCCTGAAGTGAATTTGGCATAGCCTGAGTAATAGTAACATTCACAAATGACCCAATTAGTTCGTGATTACCTTCAAAGTTTACCACACGATTGTTCTCTGTGCGGCCTGTAAGCTGTGAAATTTGTTGATTCTTAGCTGGCTCAAAATCCACCATCACCGAACTTTCAGCTTGCGCTCCATTTTGATCCCGTTGTTTTTTCTGCTTTGGCGAAAGCCCAGTAACAAGTATTCGTTGGTTTGAACCAAGCATTTGACGGCTAATACTAGCTGACTGCTGATTCAAGCGCTGCTGAATCAGTGCAAGTCGTTGTTTTTTAAGCTCTAACGGCACATCGTCCTGTAAATCAGCGGCTGGGGTTCCTGGCCGCTGGCTATACACAAAGCTGTAGGAATGATCAAAATTGATCTCAGCAATAAAATCCATCGTGTCCTTGAAATCTTGCTCGGTCTCACCGGGATAGCCAATAATAAAGTCCGACGACATGCTTATATCGGGGCGAACATCACGCAAACGACGCACAATATCACGGTATTCATCTGTGGTATGCCGGCGTTTCATGGCTTTCAATATCTCATTCGATCCAGTCTGGATGGGCAGGTGTAAATGACTAACCAATTTGGGTATTTCGGCATAACACTGTATCAAGCTATCGGTCATTTCCAGTGGATGGGAGGTGCTGTAGCGAATACGCTCGATACCCTCTATCACCGCGATGTAATGGATTAAAAGCGCAAGATCCGCGGCTTCACCATCATGCGTTTCACCACGATAAGCGTTAACGTTCTGCCCCAGTAAAGTAACTTCCTTTACCCCTTGCTCCGCTAATTGAGCAATCTCGGCTATCACATCATCGAACGGACGACTGAACTCTTCACCCCGTGTATAAGGAACAACACAGAAGGTACAATATTTACTGCACCCTTCCATTATCGAAACAAATGCCGCCGCGCCTTCTACCCTGGGAACCGGCATATGATCGAATTTTTCAATTTCAGGGAAACTGATATCAATCTGTGACTTATGCTGCTGCACCGCCTGGTCGAATAGTTGCGGTAAACGATGCAGAGTTTGTGGGCCAAAAATCAAATCGACATAACTGGCTCGTTTCAGGATTGCTTCACCTTCCTGGCTAGCCACACACCCACCAACACCGATTACGATATCCGGTTTTTTATCTTTTAATTTACGCCACCGACCGAGTTGAGAAAAAACCTTTTCCTGGGCTTTTTCCCGTACCGAACAGGTATTTAACAATAAGATATCGGCTTCAGACTCTTCCTGGGTAAATTCGATACCATGCGACTCATTCAGAATATCCGCCATCTTGGCGGAGTCATATTCATTCATTGCACAACCGAATGTCTTGATAAAAATTCTTTTACTCATGAAATTCTTGCTTCAACCAGTGATCTCTCTAAATCTGAATATTTACATATTTGAGGGCGAGCTAAGGTATCACTAAGCTCCTCAATTTTCCAGCAGGAATCGGCCTCTAACCCTACTTATTGAATGGAATTAGTCTTATTTTGGATAGTAAATGATTTACTCAAAATATATTTCAGCTACACTTTATAGAGGTTACTTCAATTTTACTTTTTAATATAAAAATGAAATTCTTAAGCTTACTTCTTGTAATGGTTATCCTGCTTGCTATTTTATACCAGGGTATTTTTACCCCGGCAGTGAAAAGCCACACCAATAAAAAACAGTCTGACGCAACCAACCAGGCTCTAAAAGCATTAAATGAGGCTGAACAGCTCACCCGGGAAATTAATAAAAAAAATAAAGACTACCAGGACAGGTTAAAGACACAACAGGAATAAAAAATATTGACTAGTCAAGAATTGATGACAACTGTTCCCGTAGTTTTACCAGGTTGGAATTAATAGTAATACCTTTATAAAAGGCAGCATTGGTATCCTGCAAACATTTTTCTACAATTTTATGGATATTTTCTTCCTGATATTCGGTTAAACCTAAAGTTGCAAGAGCTTCCTCAATATTTTCCAGCATATCTTCGATTGCGCTAACATTTTCTTTTTGTAACAGGTTATAAGAAGCATCAATATCAACCATGGTAGCGCTGACCGTTTCAACGACTTGTTGTTTTTGTTCATGAACCGAATGCGTTAATAAAATATCGACCCGGGCACTAATCGCATCACATAATGTACCCAGGATATCTTTGTAGCGTCCATATTTTTCTGCGTCATCAAGAGGCATGTTTTTTATCAATAAAGAAAAAGTCTTATAACTGATAACCGTTCTTTGCCCAAAATCGTAAAATCTGGTTTGTTTTTTTGCCAGCTCCATAATTTCCGTTTCAAGTGGCTGTATACTTCCCTGGGAACTAAAACCATTGATTTCTCCGTTTAAACCATAAATCTGAAAGGAACACTTCAAACCAAGTGTATTTGTGGTCATAAAAAGATAGTTGGCAATTTCCTTAAAGGAGGTGGTCGAATCACATGCTTTATAAAACTCAAGGATTTGACCAAGTTCACTCGAGTAACTCATCGCCTCCATAGCCGTTTTATAATAGTTATTTAACTGCTCCTGAGTCTCGGCATTTTTTTTACTTAAATTTACGATCTGTTGAATTTTAAGAATTAACTGTTCGTAATCTATCGGTTTGCAGATATAGTCATCTGCACCTAAATCATAGCCTACCGTTAACTCTTCCAGTTGCGTCATCCCCGAAACAAAGACAAACGGGATATCCTTTGTATCCGGATTAGCTTTAACCAGACGACAGAATTCATAACCATCAAGTTCAGGCATGTAAATATCGGAAATAATTAAGTCGACCTGAGTATCTTTTAAAATATCAAGTGCTTTATTTGCGCTGTCAGTAACAATGGTATCAAAACCCTGTTCTTCAGCGTGAAAGCGATAGAGATCTAAAATTGACTCATCGTCATCGACAGCAAGTATTGTTATTTTTTCCATTATAAATAAAGTAAACCGATATAAAATAATACTTTACTTAATTATAACGGCTGAGATAAAAACATCTTTAGGGTAAACCCTTAAAAAAACTGAGAAAAAGTGCTTTTATCTTCATGGGTATAGTTTATTAACTTAATCAATATCCGATTCAGCCGCAATTTTATGAATACTCAAATCAGCCCCCATATGTTCTTCTTCAGCACTTAATCGTATCCCAATCAATTTTTTCAATATGCCATAAACAACAAACCCGGATAATGTCGCGAAAATAAGCCCCATTAAGGTGCCAACCAGTTGCGCCATAAAGGTAACACCACCTAAACCACCTAAACTTTGCAAGCCAAAAATTCCGGCGGCAATACCACCCCAGGCGCCACAGATACCGTGCAATGGCCAGACTCCCAGCACATCATCGATACCCCATTTGTTATGGCACTGGGAAAACATCCAGACAAACAAGCCTCCCGCAACCAGTCCCGTTACCAGTGCCCCAGCCGGGTGCATGACATCTGAACCCGCACACACCGCTACTAAGCCAGCAAGTGGGCCGTTATGCACAAACCCCGGGTCGTTTTTACCGATTACCAGGGCCGCTAGAATACCGCCAATCATCGCCATTAGCGAGTTCAGTGCCACCAGACCACTAATCGCATCAATTGTCTGAGCCGACATTACGTTAAACCCAAACCAGCCAACGGTGAGCACCCAGGCTCCTAATGCCAGAAAAGGAATACTTGAAGGTGGGTGGGACACAGACTGGCCGCCAGATATAGGTAAGCGTCTACCCAAGAGTACGACAGCACCTAATGCTATCCAGCCACCCATGGCATGAACCACAACCGAACCGGCAAAATCATGAAATTCTGCACCAAAGTTATTGCTTATCCATTGCTGTATTGCAAAGTTTCCATTCCAGACAACACCTTCGAAAGTGGGATAAATTAAAGCCACGATTAAAAAAGTAGCGACAACCTGAGGATAGAATTTTGCTCGCTCGGCAATCCCACCTGAAATGATTGCAGGAATGGCAGCCGCAAATGTTAATAAAAAGAAGAATTTAACCAGTTCATAGCCATTTTTCTCAACTAATACCTGCGCGCTCTCGGTAAAACCAAGCCCATAAGCAATCATATAGCCAATAAAAAAATAACCAATAGTAGAAACAGCAAAATCGACAATTATTTTGACCAGGGCATTCACCTGGTTTTTCTTACGAACCGTCCCGACCTCTAAAAAGGCAAAACCAGAATGCATTGCTAACACCATAATGGCACCCAGTAAAATAAAGAGCACGTCAGTTGCTGTTTTAAATTCCACTATTTCCTCCCATGCCAGTGTTGACTGACAATATTAATATTATTGATTTGTAATTTTTCGAGCTATTATAGTGCAATTATGCGGTGCATACGTGCACTCTAATGGCACACATTATGCGTTGGTTACTTTGTTAAGTAAATCCGTGATTGAATGTAATCAGGCGAGATAAAGTTGATGCACTAATTTAGTACATCAAAAAAAGAAGCATCAATAAGCATTCATTAATATGGTCGGCCGCGTGGCAAGATAGATTCCAGCGCATCAATAAACAAGGGGCCCGCTTGCTTGAGAATTGGCTCAATAACTGACTCATCAAGCCCGGTTACATCCCAGGCAATTTGAGCAATAGGCTGAACATTAAGCTCGACATCCACATCCAGCTCCTGCTCGGCCATCCCGGTAATAACATTGGCCATATGCACCAGACATATTTCCATGGTAGCGTCCTCTGCTTTAGCCGGTTCATGGTGATAACGTAATGCTTGCTCCAAAGAGCCCGGCATTTGCCATATTTTGATTAATTCACCACCAACCTCTGCATGGTCAAAACCAATTAAATCCTGCTCAACCTGAAAGTCGAGCAATTCTTCTGCTTTTATCTTTTCCTGTGCCAGCTTTGACTCAGAAGGCAGACGGTGACAAAGGATTAGCTTGCCAATATCATGGAGTAAACCGGCAACAAACAAACGTTCCGAGTGCAATACATTACACCGATCGGCCAGTAGCTGGGCAACCACACCGCAGTACACACTGTGCCGCCAGAACTGCACCATATTCAGGATTTCATTTGGAATTTTTGAGAAAGTTTCAATCGCCGAAGCTGCCAGCACCAGACCGCGCAACTCCCGTAAGCCTATCACCGTGACGGCGCGTGTTACCGTTTCAATTTTAGAAGGAAAACCATAAAAAGAACTATTCACTATTTTAAGTAAGCGCGCGGTTAGCCCGGTATCCTGGCTAATGACCTTTCCTATATCATGCGCCGAGGTACTCGCTTCGTCCATCATTTCATTAACGCGAATACACACTTCAGGGAGAGACACAAGCCGCACCACGCCTGATACGAGATCAGCAGCCTGGAGAGGGTGCCCTTGTTGTTCAGTCGAGATAGTTTTATTTTTTTGCATTGTGCCTACTTTAACGACAAGCTGGCAAATACCTTTAGCCCGAATTTACAAAAATATGAATTTATTCCGAGGCCAAACGTTGCAGGGCCTGTGCTGCGGTAGCTTTAACATCAGGGTCTGAATCTTTAAGCAACAATTGCAACGTAGCTTTTAAAGTATTGAGATTACGAGCGACTTCAATACGAATCTCTGCAGAGTTATCACGCGCCAGAATTGATAGCACTTCTTCAGGCACGTATTCAAAACGCGCAACAACACTTTTAACCGCCTGATTTTGATCGTAAGCCAGTTTTTTAAACGTCCTGAGATCCGTTGATAAATTGGTTGCCACCGCAATTCTAACCTGTTCACTGGAATCCGAGGCCAATTTGAACAAGGCATTACCTTTTACCCGACGATTTTGTGCCAACGCCTCTCGTACTTTTATCGAAGGATGTTTTATTAAACGTTCAATTTGTTCTGAGGTTATCCTGGTAGAGCGAGCAGCCCTGAAATCTTCATCGTCTGAGCTATTCGCATTAACATTCACCCCAGTCAGAATAAAAAACAATAAAGTAAAAATTATGTTTCTATTGAGCATCAGCAATAATACCTTCGTAAGTTGCAATGATAGCTTTTGCTGCTTTTTTAGACGCATCAGATTCAAGTTCGGGCAACTTACGGTAGCCCACATAAACCGTACCCTTTTCTCCCGCCAAGCTGTAGATATAAATAATATAAGGACAATAAACAATGTTCAATGGATCGGCTTCCATCATATTTCGAGACAGGGTTGCGCTACAGAACTGAATTGCCTCAGCTTTGTCGAATATCTTTTGTGTTCGACCGATATCTTTACCCGTTCGAGTTAGCATCTCACCAATATGTGAAACCCCATTAACCTTAATACCCTGACCGCTAATCGCATAATCCAGATCATCTCTTACATCCTGATAGCTACCCGTAAACTTATAAATCTTGTAGTTTTCGGTTTCAAGCTTTATATCACTGGCCTGAACGGTAGCTCCGACCGTTAAAAAAAATGTAAAAAACAGAGCAACATGGTATGGAATAATTTTATTGAACATCTTTACTTTCCCAATGATAATATGAACGCGAAATAATTACGAAACAGGGAGCGAGATAAACAGAAGCAAAAAATACCCGTCTTTCAGGTTTTAGCTCTTTTGCTACCCTTGCCGCAAATAAAAATTTCCATATAAATACTCACTAATATATCATAATTTCAGATACACTATATGACTATAAAATGGAAGTTAGTTCATCATTATTTAAGTATTGCCGATAATATTAACAATGACTGAGTCTTCAGATAACAAAACCAAAATCCTTGCAGTCGATGATTCGCGGGTAATGCGTCGCGCAATCAGTAAAATATTATCAACCCAGTATACTGTGATTGAAGCAGAGCATGGTGAAGATGCCTGGTCTTTACTGGAGCATCATAAAGATATACAGGTAATCTTTACCGATCTCTCAATGCCCTATCTTGATGGGTACGGTTTACTTGAACGAATACGATCATCAGAAGACGATAAAATTGCATCTTTACCTGTAATTATCATTACCGGCAAAGAAGATGATGACCAGGCAAAGATGGAAGCACTGGAAAAAGGTGCCGATGATTTTATTGCCAAACCTTTTGATAAAGCCCAGTTATTTGCCCGTGCACAGTCACATATTAAATTTGAAGAAACCTCTAAGAAACTTTCTGAAACTGCAGATAAACTTGAAAAACAGGCAGCCATTGATGAACTAACTGGCTTAGGTAGCCAGCGCTATTTTGAAAAAGCAGCCGAAGAACATATTTCTTCTTTGATACGACATAAAGGTTATTGTTGTCTGCTAAGAATTGATATCGACAACTTTAATCAATTATTTATTAAACACGGCAAACAGGTTGCAGATGACGTTATAAAAACAATTGGTATATGTTTAAACCAGCATGTTCGTAAAGAGGATATGGCTGCACGGGTCGGACTAGCCAAATTTGCGCTATTTCTTAACTATACAAATCTGAATAAAGCCGAAATATTGGCACAGCGAATAGTTGATGAAATACCAACACGTAAATTAACAACCAAAGAATTTAGCTTTACTGCCAGCGCAGGTATTTTTGAACCAGAAATTACCAGCAACACTACTTATAAAGAAATAATGGAACAAACTGAAGCGTGTTTAAACCAAGCCATAGACCAGGGTGGTAGTCAGTTGGTGAGCAAAACCCAATTACCTGCCATTGAACTCGATTCAGTTGAACCACTCACCATCGAACAGGCAATGCATTTGTTAGAACAGGGAGAAGCTGATGAAGTAAAACCCCACCTGGATCACTTATACGAACAACTCAAACCGTTATTAATATTATTTACCCAAATTTTAAAAAAATAGACTTAAATTGGAGACACTATGTTTCAATTAAATGATATTAGTCGCAAGCAAGCTTTCCTTTCACACTTAATAATTAGCTTCGTCATTTTCCTGATAACTCTCTACTTTATTGTATTTCACTGGTACCCACAGCCTTTCTTTGAAATTGATGGTGGATGGCAGGGTATTCGCTTAATTGCAGCCGTTGATATTGTGCTTGGACCTTTATTAACTCTGATTATATTCAAACCTGGTAAGCCGGGTTTAAAAAACGACCTTGCAATCATTGCTGTAATACAATTTACTGCCCTTTTTTCCGGTATTTATGTTGTCCAAAATGAACGGCCCGTCGCAAAAGTATTCTATGATGGCATTATGAATATTGTAACCGGATACGATATGCGAGACAGAAATATATCCGAAAAAGATCTGGAGAAATACCGAATTGCAGGGGCAATCACTATTTACCTTGATTTACCAGAAAATTATGCCAGCTTCTCAAAGTTGAATATTGAGGCTATAAAGAAAAAAGAACCTCTGTATCTAAATACCTCGTTATATAAAACGCTGGATAAAGATGTCATTCAAAAAATGCGCGCCTTTTCAATTGATATTGAGCGTTATCTAAAAGACAAGTACAGTCAAAAAGAAATCGAACTCTTTCAAAAATTTCTGGATAAGCATAATGCATCGGTAAATGACTTTTTGTATATTGCACTTAAAGCAAGATTTAAATTTTCTATTGCTGTGCTCGACCCTGATACATTTAAATTTATTGGAGTCATTCCTGGCGTCAAAATGCCTTCAGAAAATGATTTTAATGAATATATTAAATTCGATTTATTAAGAAAAGAAGGAATCAAACAGTTTTTAAAAGAAAAAGCATTACATAGTAAGAAACAAATGTAGGTTACTAAAAAAGCCACTCAACAGAGTGGCTTTTTATCTAATGCTACTTAAGCTTATTTATATCGTTGCATCACCAGACAAGCATTGGTGCCACCAAAACCAAAGCTATTAGACATAACACAATCTAAGCTGACATTTTCAGTCAGTTCACGCACAATCGGAAAACCTTCTGCACCAGGATCAAGCTCTGTGATATTAGCCGATGCACATAAAAAGTTATTCTGCATCATCAATAAAGAATAAATGGCTTCATTAACACCGGCGGCACCTAAAGCATGTCCAGTTAAGGATTTTGTTGATGAAATTGCAGGGATCTTATCAGCAAAAACTTCTTTTATTGCTTCAAGCTCTTTGATATCACCAACCGGTGTACTGGTACCATGTGCATTAATGTAATCTACTGTCACATCATCATCGACAGTAGACAAAGCTTGTTGCATACAGCGTACCGCACCTTCACCTGAAGGTTGCACCATATCCAGGCCATCTGAAGTAGCCCCGTAACCTGTTATTTCAGCATAAATCTTCGCACCACGCGCTTTAGCGTGTTCCAGCTCTTCCAGTACAAACATGCCGCCACCACCGGAGATAACAAAACCATCCCGACCTGCATCAAATGCACGTGATGCTGTTTCAGGTGTTTCGTTATACTTCGACGACATTGCACCCATTCCGTCAAATAAAACCGAAAGAGTCCAATGAAGTTCCTCTCCGCCACCAGCAAAGACAATGTCCTGTTTACCAAGCTGGATGAGTTCCACTGCATTACCAACACAATGTGCGCTGGTAGAACAAGCAGATGTAATTGAATAATTAACCCCTTTAATTTTAAAAGGAGTCGCCAGACAGGCAGAGTTAGTACTCGACATACCACGCGTAACCATATATGGACCAACTCGACGAATACCCTTGTCACGCATAACATCAGCAGCCTGAACGATATTCGAAGTTGAAGGCCCGCCTGAACCGACAACCAGACCGGAACGGATATTTGAAATATCACTTTCTTCCAGACCTGAATCATCAATAGCCTGCTGCATAGCGATATAATTATAAGCTGCACCATCGCCCATAAAACGCTTGAGCTTACGATCAATTAAACTATCCAGATCAATATCCAGATCGCCATGCACATGCGAGCGAAAGCCCATATCTGCATATTCTTGTGAAAAACTTAACCCTGACTTACCCGCTTTTAAAGCTTCAGTCACTTCTTCTTTATTATTTCCA
>Ga0316207_10001069_pt1 | contig 36608 bp, 39 predicted proteins | sample 6weekpyrite_MG_FD_204943 | JGI IMG/M metagenome (GOLD analysis project Ga0316207, IMG submission 204943) | Microbial mat bacterial communities from mineral coupon in-situ incubated in ocean water Damariscotta River, Maine, United States -... | ecosystem: Environmental > Aquatic > Marine >... | reverse complement strand
CTATCTCGTCCCCTGTTGGTAACCTTCCAAGCGCGGCATTTGCTTTCGTGAAATTTGAAATAAATTCTTCAGGTTTCCCCTTAGCTGGAGAACGAGGATCTTTCAATGCTTCAATTAAACCATCTGTGGGAACCAAAACCGGGCACAAAGCATTTACACGAATACCACGAGGGCCTAATTCCTTAGCGAGTGATTGAGTTAAACCATTCATTCCGAATTTAGTAGCAACGTAAGCCGAATTATTTAAGCTGCCGCGTTTACCCGCAATACTTGAAATATTCACAATACAGGCGCCATCTTTCATAGTGCTCGATGCTGCTTTACATCCCCAAAATGCACCTTTAAGGTTTGTAGATAAGATATTATCTAGGAATTCACCATCGATATCTTCTATCGGCCTCCATTCAGAAAACCCAGCATTATTGATATATACATCCAATGCCCCTGTTTTTCTCACGGCAGTATCAATTAATTTCTTGTGGTCACTTTCATTTCTTACATCGATATTTACAAATTCAACTTTATCACCAAATCGGTCACCTAGACCAAGTTCTTGCCTTGCTCCAACTACTACAAAGTATCCCGCTTCAACGAATTTTTCAGTAATACTTAAACCAATACCACGATTACCACCAGTAATCACAACACTTTTCTGCGTCATCTTCCTTACTCCTTACAAATGACAAAATTTCATACTAAATATCTATAAATTTGGTGAGACTATATTGTCATGCATGAGAAACCGCCATCAATTGCTATTTCCGCACCCGTGACAAAACTCGAGGCATCTGATGCTAACCATAATGTCGCACCATTAAGTTCACTTGGCTCACCATAACGATTCATAGGTGTATGCCCAAGAATCGCCTTTTCTCTTTCAGGTGTTATAAAATTCTTCTGATTCCATTCGGTAGGAAAAAATCCAGGACGAAGTGCATTTACACGGACTCCACTCGTACCCCATTCACGTCCAAGGTTTTGAGTTAAGTTTTTAATCCCTGCTTTTGCTACAGAATAGGTAATTGCTTTGGACAATGGTGGGCCAGCGGATGCCGATGACAGATTGATTATAGAACCGCTACCTCGTTTAACCATATGTTCACCAAATACCTGGCACCCCAAAAAAGTACCTGTTATTTGAGAATCAAGTATCGAATTCCACTCATCGAGTGTTAATTCAAAAAAAGGGGTTGGCCCATTAATACCTGCACCATTTACCAGAATATCAACGTGACCAAATTCAGCGATAACCGCATCCAGTGCGCGAACATGATCTTCTTTTTTCGCGACATCTATTTCTACTGCTATAACATCAGGATAGCCGCTGTCATTTAGCTCACTTTTAACGGACTCTGCTTTTTCTAACCGAAGATCGAGAATAGCCACCTTGCAACCAGCCCAGGCCAACGTGCGAGCCATTTCGCCACATAAGTGCCCTCCCGCCCCGGTAACTACTGCAACTTTATCTTTCAAATTAAAAAGAGAAGATAAATATTTTTCAGAACTTATTGAAGTCATGGTATTTGCACCACCTCATTAGATTGTCTAGTAATATTTGACATTAAATTTATACCTTACATAAAGAACAATGAGGTTTTACGAATAACCCGTTCTATTATGCCCAACTTTGGGCGATCCTGATTATCGTCATACACAACTACGACCTCACCATCCACCCTATCTCCCTTTTGTATAAATACTGCCGTTTCCGCAGTGCCAGCACTTGTAAAATAGAGTTCTTTAGGTAAGAAACGATAATTATGCCCACCCAATATTTCATAGCTACGACTTATAATAATCTTGTTTACATCTTTATTTTCTTTAATCTTGCTAATCATTTCATCTATATTGAGGACAATATATGGCGCCCAGTACTTATCCCAGTGTAACTGGCATGAGAGATCCGTATCAAAAACAGTTTCCCCTGAATCACGTGTGCGAAGTCGGACAATCGACGTATTCTTTGCTAATTTAATTACATTATTTAAGAATTTATACGGCTTATCTTGATGAAGAATTACATCCCGGCACCAAACAACATCTGGTTGACCATGCTTTTCAATTATGTCATCAAAACCATTTTCTAATATATGAAAATAATCACTCGGGTACTTAGATGTCGCTCTGTTTATAGCCGGAACAGAAATATCAAATCCATGGTAAGTAAATTCCTTCATGTAAGTTGTTATATAACGATATAATTCCCCCGTTGCACAACCTATCTCAAAGAACTTATTCCCTTCAATTTTTTCCTTATATTTTTTTAGGAGCCGACCTTCATTAAATGTTTCATAATGACGCTTCACTATATGTTTAGGCATTTTATGCAAATAATCAAACACCTCAGCATGAGTTTTATCTGCCCAGACATCTGTTTCTGATACATTATTCATTTTATCTCTCATATCAATCCGGAAATGTTAATACTTATTTCAGAAGCACTATTTATTCATTGTACTCATTAGATTTTGCATATTTTCAGCCCACTTCCAAAGCACAAAAAGGTCTGAGCCCAAGATCGCATAGGTGTAACCCAGATCAAATAAAGCTTGAATACTATCCTCAGTCACATCGGCAACCTGAGTCCCACAACTCTTACCCGCTTTCTCGCATGCTTCAATAACCTTACGTGAGGCCTCAATTACTGATGGATGAGATGTTTGCCCCGGCACCCCCAGGGATCCAGAGATATCATATGGCCCAACCATAACGCCATCAATTTCATCATACGCCAATAATTTATCAATATTATTAACAGCTTGTATCGACTCAACCTGAATAATGAAACTAGAAGTATCATTCCAACACTTAATATATTCGTCAAAATCAAAACCGTAGGCGTGCGCCCGATTAACACCATAACTTCGATTACCTACCGGCGGGTATTTAAGATGGCTTATTATCGCTTCAACTTCTTCAGGTGTATTAACCATTTGCACAATAAGCCCATCCGCACCAGATTCCAAAAGCGGTTTAAAATAATCATTAGAATGAGATACCGGTCTAGGTAGGCATGGAACACCTTCACCATGACAAGCGGCTATGATCCTTTGTCCCTGTTCTATTGATATAGTCGAATGTTCCATGTCAATAGCAATAAAATCGAAACCAGCACGTGCAAACGTTTCTGAAATTGATGGATGCGCATATGACACCCAACCAGCAAACACTCGCTCACGATTACGGAGTTTCTTTTTTAATTCAATTCTTTTCTCTAAGATATTTTTCATAATTTTGCCACTTTACTAAAAATAAATAACATTAGATTAACAACTCATTTCAACCAACCTATGACGGATTGGCCCATCATATACATGAAAGAATGGAGGTTGATGGGAGTAATAATCCTGATGCCATGGGCATAACTCATCTATCAACACCTTGTCGTTATCTAACCACGGGTATTCAGATAATTTAGTGACTGTTCCGTCAGGAAGTTGCTTTTCCTCGCGGTTGCAACAATAAAACATTAGCTTCCGACTAGCAGAGATGACGCGAAGGTCCTTAAAATAATCATTAATTGTCGACGGATCCATTTCTTGCATGGACGCAATATTGACGACTAGATCAATCGGCAACCCTTTTATTGTTTCATGGTTTTTTGCTTCAACAGCAATAACAGTTCCGAATTCTTCATCACTTACCTCGCCTTCTTCCAATAATTTTTCTGCATCAGATATATCAGTAGCCAGCTTAACATTAGATTTAAAAACATCATCACCCAACCATAACTTAAGGTACCAAAGATCAACCAACAGTGTTTTAGTTAGATTTACCAAGACGACTTTACTGGAAAATTTATTACGAAGCATAAGTGACGTCATTGAAGCGAATCCATCACCTATCACACATGTCATTAATCCATTTGATGAAAGTTTATCTCGATTTTTCTTTAATAATGCGAGTGTAAGTGATTGTCGCAATACATCCAGATCATATCCTCGCTGCTGTTTTGTTGTTATCTCTCTAGCAGTAGTATCAATTTTATCAAAATCCGGAAACCCTTTCCCCATACGCCTATATCGTTTCTGAAAAAACTGATGAATTAACTTTCTAACACCGCCATAAGGCTTTGTATTACAACCAAAACCTTGTAACCCTTGAAATCCCTTACCAGTATATTCAAATTGTGAGTGATATTTTCGCCAATGAGAACTTTCAGCCGTATCTTCAATGATTGCTTGATTAGCTAGATACTCAATTGCAGCTTCACCAGAATAGATCAAGCATTTAGCTCCAGTAATTCCTGAATTGCTTTGTGTAGATGTAACAAGCCGACCAGGATTCCTTCTTCATCAACTACCGGCAAATCCCAAACTTCTCTTGCTTCCATTAGATCAATAGCATTCTTTAATGTATCAGTTGGAAGAATTGTCACAGGAGATTGAATAGAATGATCTAATGCGTCATCGACAAAAAATGCTGAGAAGGGCTTTTGTACCTTGAGTAATTTACGCCGTATATCACCATCAGTAAGAATACCAAGTAATATATTTGATTCATCAATAATACATGCAATCCCTAGTCGGGACCTCCCCATTTCCTCTAACGCCTCCTTGAGAATCACTCTTTTTTTGATTACAGGAAATTTTTCTAAAGGCAGCATAACGTCAGCTATTTTCATAGATTCATGATTCTGGATGGACATTATCTTCTCCATATTTGTCGAGTAACTCTAATCTAGTTTCATGCATTGCTTTTGCTTGACCAAGAACGTTTTCCAGATACTTAATATCAAGCACAGTATTTGCGTCTGATAAAGCATTTTCAGGATCGTCATGCACTTCCATAAATAATGCATTAATACCACAGGCTGTGGCTGCTCTCACTAAATGCGGAATAAATTCACGCTGACCACCAGAAATATTCCCCATAGAAGTCGGTAACTGAATTGAATGAGTTGCATCAAAACAAACCGGATAGCCAGTTTCAGCCATAATCGGAAAACTTTTCATATCATTAACAAGCATGTTATAGCCCATAAAGGTTCCACGATCTGCTAACAATATGTCGCTATTTCCAAAGGCTTCTATCTTTCGAACAGAATTTTTCATATTCCAGGGACTCATGTACTGCCCTTTTTTAAGATGAATAGGTCTATGCGTTTCTGCCGCAGCACGAAGTATCGAAGTCTGTCGACAAAGATAGGCTGGCACCTGTACCATATCACATACTTCACCAGTCGCTTGGGCCCATGATGGTTCAGAGAAGTCTGAAACAACGGGTATACCAAATTCTTCACGTATATCTGCAAGTATACGTAAACCATGATCAAGCCCTAATCCATGAAAGCTTTCTGGAGATGAACGGCAATCTTTGTCATAGCAAGACTTATAGATCCATGGTATTCCAATACGCCTGCATATTTCACCGATTGATTCCGCCATCTTAAAGGCATGTTCTCGGCTTTCAATCGCGCATGGTCCACCCAGAAAAACCAACGGCAACCGTTCGCCTATTCTTACCTTATCAACATTACCGTAACCGACTTCTATGGTTTTTTTATCCATATATATATCCTGGTTGGCTTAAATATAAATTACATGCATTATAAATATGCAAATAACAGCTACTAAACATCTTGCCTATCAAGATACACAAGATGTTACTAATTCAAAGTACGGAGAACTCATATTCCTGAACTCATTCCTTCCAAACACATTTCTCTTAAGCAGTAAAAAATGATGCATAGGAAAGATATCAAAATATTCTTTTTTTCTATTACTTGAATAATAATCTAAAATTGACAAATCATTATCATAAGTACTGTCAAAAAATGGCGCGCTAACAAATCTGTTAACAATATACGTCATATCTGATTCATTAAATAACCGACTATTATGATAGACATCAAAATATTCTCGTCGCATTTCACCAAGGCTAAAGAAATTTGTTACTAAATTTACTTTCTGATCTGCTATTTTCTCATAGTCAGATACTGGAACGTATACAAATGCCCCTGAGGGCATAACCTCAAGCGAGTCATAGTCTTTCAATTCATCAGGAGTAATGTGGAGAGCATCTGGATATAACTGTGATAAATATATAAAACTCCTGCAAAGTTGATGATGGAAATCCACCATTACTATCCTTGAGGTTGGCGCATACTTATGGACAAGCCCTTGTAACCCACCATAGTACGAACCGACATCAACCCATATAGAATTATCACCAAGAATTTTAAAATCAAGAATTCTTTTTAGTGCATAAATATACCTTAACCATCTAAGATTAATACTCGTATCATTCACATGATATGTAGCAGTTGCTCCGGGTGTTTTATGCACCGGATTCTCTAACATTAATTCTTGGGCGCCTACCTCATTTAGAATATCCATATCATCACGGAAAGCCGATTTTAGATATTTGTCAGCATCTCTACGAAATAGCTTCTTATAAACAAACTTTAATATGGATATCAATAACCCATCATCTTTAATAGCTGATGAGGATAGTTGTGCTGGTACATCCATATCAGACTGTGCTTTCCAATTTCTAAAACTGTTTTTATTAAAAGCTGTCCCTTTATCAACCTCACTATATGAGGCTTTTAATATTTCTATATGCTTATCATCTATATTTTTTAAATCCAGATCCTCATGGAATTTAGGGGCGTGTTTAATAAAATATTCTGCCAATTCGCCACTACTTTTCATTGCGACATTTCCTTATTGCATAATCACATTGAGTCATTTTATTGCTAAAAAACCTTCAAAACACAAGTATTTCTGAACTGTGTTGATATCTACAAACCCGGAACGTTTCAACATGTCAACATTACCTTGCGAGGAAAATGGCTCTAAAACACCTTTTAAACTGAGACTTTTATTAACAATGTCATCCGGGGTATAACCAAGCCGGAGTTTATAATCTGTGTATAACGCAGTAAGAATATCCTGAAATCTTGCATCAGCTCCTCTTACTTTTTCGAAAAGCAGCAAGGCCCCACCCCAGTTCAATTTTTCATATAATTTATCCATAAGCTGCTGACGTACAGATGGTTTAATAAACTGAACCGTATAATAACAAACAATCATATCAGCAGGTTCCAAATCCATACTTAGCACATCATCAAGGTGAAATTCTACATTAAGCTCAGGATGTGATTTCTTTTTATCATTTGCGATTGAAATCATGTCTTCTTCAATATCGATTCCTACAAATTTAGCACCCGATTTTAGTTTATTGTGCTCTGCCAATTTTAAGGATAATGTTCCGGTTGAACATCCTATTTCATAGACGACAGAATTATTGTTTACGAAAAAGTCGCTCATATCACAGATAAGTTCGTGCCCTTCCTTATATAAAGGAACAGATTTGCTAACATGTTCATCGAAACTTTTTGATGCTTCGCCACTAAATTTCCAATTAGCACGCTCTACTTCAATACCGTCACCGACTTTATTCATTGTATTATCCTTCATGAGATTAACTTATTTTATCTTTATATCTATTAAGCAACCTTCCTTCTTTGAAAGTTTCATAATATTTCTTAATAAGAAATTTTGGTAATTTATGCAAATAATTAAATACTACGGCATGCGCTTCATCTGCCCACACCTCTACTTCAGAAATATTACTCATAACAGTCCTAGAAATTAACCGTTTGAATTATTCTACAAGTTGAATACGTTGCATTAAGCGCGTTGTAGGTGCCACACAGCTATTTCTGCCATGAAATACAAAACGATTTTTCACAAACACCGCGTCACCTTCCTCTAAACTAATTTCCAAAAGGTGTTTATCAGAAAAAGCAGTCTTATGAATTTTCCTGAATATTTCCGCAGACTCTGGCCCAGACAACCCTCTGAAACGCATTCGAAAATCATCAATCTTGCAATGCACAAATTCCGGCTCAATAGATACCATTTCCATATCATCCGTAGGTATATGCATTCTTAATACATTAACGCCATTTTCCGTCACAATGTTTTTTATCGAAAATGATAACTTAAATGGCTCAGGTTCAGGATCAGCCCAGTGTTTCAGACCATAGATTTCGAGAGGACTGGTTTCAAGTACATTAATTGTTTCTTCATCAAGATCGTTCAAAACAGAAACACAATTCAAAAGTCTAAATTCACCACCTTCTTCTTTCGGCGTATTTTCCATGTAAAAAACAAGCCAATCTGGCATCGCACGTACGCCATCAGAAGAAATACCATCATAATGTAATTCGCATTCTAGATGTACTTTATCAAATGAATAATAGTTCTTACCCTCATAGGATAATGGCATACCTAAGCTTTCAGAGAACGACAAAAGTTCATTAAATGGCATCTCCCCCCTGGATCTGTATACAACTACATAATTATCATCAAGAGGTAAAGCGCTTAACTGTTTCTCTATCGTTTCACTCGAATCATTTACGTCAATGATTTTCATTTTATTCGGCAAGTTCATTTTACACCCTATCGTATTGGTACATCATTTTTTATACTACTCTTGATGCAATCTTTGATTCTTTTCCAATCACGCTTGTACATAGATAAAGCGCCAGCATCACCAAAAAAGTAATTTTTATTTAACCCTTTTTCGCTTGTCACGCCTAGTTCCTGAAAAAGTATTTTAATATAAATTATCAACGACCGAATAACATGTCTCACCTTATCGGAATAAGTGTGCGCTTCATTCGAAATGTTATTATGCTTTAATATTTTTTCTCTCTTGATCATAGCGGAAACAAATGTATGCCCAGCCTTTTCAGCAACAACTACTGCTTTCTGTCTATCTTCCCCATGTTTATTTACGCATTCATTTGCCACATTTCCAACGAATTTTCTATATTCAGGTGTATTGTTCTCAATAAAACCTTCAAAAGACGCAATACCAAGCCAATCTGGCGATTCCACAACTTCACGGGCGCAATAGAAATATTTCAAAGTTTTTACTTTTCCATTTATAGCAATTGAATATGCCATCAGAGGTTCAAACAGTGTGCTGCCAGAAAAGTCTTTGATCCCAGAATATAAATTACACAAGCTATCCAGAACATCTCTCGTTACTACAGAATAACAATAATGCATAATTTTATATTTATTTATACTCTCCAGTCGATTAGCATAATTATCATCATCCCAAGTATATTGGTTGGCATAGCAGTAATTACCTGGCCTTGTAATTATTTTACTAGAATATTTACTGATTCGAAATTGAGTATATAACCCCTGGGCAGATGAATAGCCTTGGTTATCATCCAAGAACTTTATCGACTGCTCTAATCCCTCATACCCAAGAAAGTCGTCGTCAGCGGCGAAAACGGCAAACTTTGTTTTAACATTATTAGCTAACTCAAGTATACGTTCTGTTACAGATACACCGGGGCGGTGCAAATATTCTATTGAATCAGGAATATTATTGTGGGCGTATTTAGAACCGTCTGCAATAATGACTTTAATGCTAGATTTTTCCCAGTATGAAATTGCACGGCTAAGATGGTATGGTCGCTCATACGTGAACACCAATACCGTACAATCTAAATCACGCATTCAATATTCCGCTGCAAATTTATTTTCCAATTAAATTTCACAAACATTTATTTGACGTCATTTAATCCGCTTCAGATAACCATCTGGTGCTACAGATACAAGCAGCTGATTGTTAATAAACTCATCAACTACAAAACCAGAGTTAGATTCCAGATAACGCCAAACAGCGGTTTTAGGATTATCTCCTTTTCCCCAAGGGCGGTCGGAAAAATGTTCTTCCGGCAAATCTTCAACAATGGTGTCAAACACAACACAGTAACTACCTATGCTAGCCAGCTTTGCATAGGCTTCTAATTCTGCTAAAACATGCTCATGAGTATGGTTAGAATCCAGTACAACCATTACACGTTTTTTCCCTACGGAATACTCTTTTACTCTTTCAATAATATCAGGCGCGATACTAGAACCTTGAATCATGTCGATCCTTTTAAACATCGGGTGAGCTTCAATCTCTCTTCGGTTATGCTCTCGGATGTCAATATCAATACCCAACACCCTTCCATCGCCGTAACCTGAAGCAGAGATAAGCTCGAGGAGTGATGCATAGAAAATTAGCGAACCACCATGCGCAATACCTGTTTCAATGATCAGATCCGGCTTCACCTCCCATATAATTTCCTGCATCGCAATCATGTCTTGAGGATATTGAATTATTGGGCGGCCCATCCACGAAAAATTATACGAGTATTTCGATTCGATTGTAGTTTCCATAAACGTGCCAGAGCCATTTTGCAAATCATGATTTCCAGCATACCCATCAACTCTTTGCTTTACTTCATCTTTAAATGTCATTTTTTTCTACCGTAATGTAATTGTATTTATTACTTGTCATTGCTTTTATTTCATTCAAGTAATTTGAATTCATAACAATAATGTCACTCACACCTTGTACACTTTCGATCTCAGCAGGCGTAGAAACAAGAACTCCCGTAGCAGGTATAAACATACCTTGCTTACCCGGATTAACGTCTACAACATAATCTACATTCTTACCAAGTCGCTCCATATAGAGTGAAAATATCACACCTTTCGATGCCCCTCCCCATACCACAACCTTACCCTCTTTTTTTTTAAGATCGTTTGCAATATTATTTAATTCCAACATAAAATTGTCCGGAAATTTAACTATGTCATAATCGGTCAAGCTACTTTTTGACCTTACTGATGACAAATCAGCTATAACGTACATATATTGCCCACCAAACACATGACCGGACTCAACTATATTTGAAAATATTCTATGGAAATCGCTCATCCTAAAATAATTAACATGTTCATAAAACACATCAAACCAGGCATGATTTTCCAGAATCCAGTCAAAACAAGGCACTTCAATGTAAATTTGTCCTGAATAATTATTTGCTTCAGCGATTTTATGTAGAAAGTCGACTGGGTCTGAAATATGTTCTAATACGTGCCGTAAAATCACGCCATCGGAAGCAATATTTAACTCTTTTTTGAAAACATCTTTAATAATATATGATGCATCTCCTTCATACGCTGGATCTATTCCTCGAGCAGACATGCCGCTCTTTCTCAACATGTTCAGGAAATAACCTTTTCCACAGCCAACTTCGATGATGCTACCACTACCCATAACGCGTATGATGGTGTCTCTAACTTTTTCCAGATGCTCATGAAAAGCTGCCGAACACCCCTGTTCATTCTGATACGACTCATCATAATTAAGGAGTTTTGATTCAAAAGTTGAATTTTCTACAATACCCGTCTCCTGGTTCTGCACAAGGACCACGTCACCCATCGGGCATGAGCGCGCTTCTTTGCTGCTCAAGAACATCTTATTTTGAAATACTGGTAATTTTTCTACCTTAAATAGTTCCTTCGTTATCATAAATCCATCACTTTAATAGCATATTCATTTTTTTATCAGAACCCCAAAATGCAAATGGTTCATAATCAGGGTAAGGGTAATGACCAAGATTTAGATCAATACACCACCCATTCTCTTCTTTCCATGACTCGACTAAACGCCTGACTGAAACAGGTTTACCACTACAAACGTTCACCACGCCAATATCTTCATTTTTCAACACTATTTTAGCAATGTGATGTACCACCTGATCAATATATAAATAATCCCTCAATTGCTCGCCGCCAGACATATTAAAAGTTGAATTTCCACGTTGCACAGCAGAACGTAATTGCGAATATAGCGTATTACCAGGCTGATCCTCTCCGTGCATATAGAAAAGACGCATCCATGCCAAACTAAAATCAAATTCTTTCTGAAGAAATTGAAGCTGTTTTCTTAATGCATCTTTAGCATAACCGTATGGGTTACTTGGCTTCGTGTCGAGTTCTTCAGATAACATGCCTGATTGCATACCATACTCAAAGCACGTGCCAATCACTGCCACATGCTTCACTCCCGACTCAACCATTGACCGTATAAAATCATAGTAAGTTGGAAGCTCAGTATCAATATGATGTAACGAATAGTAATTTGCTAACCCTCCCCAAGCCAAATGCAACAAAACATCCGGCTTCCCCAACTTTTCAAAGACATCATTATTTTCATTGCTAATTTCATGTTCGACGATAACGCAATTAACATCAAGATCGTTGATTGTTTCTTTGTCTCGGACGACAGCGATCACATCATGCCCCGCCACTATTAAAACTGGAAGTAAATGACGACCTATAAAACCAGAAGCGCCTGTCACAGCAATTTTCATTGCAACGCCATTTCTGGTACTACTGTCACAAATTTCCCATCCCATTCTTTAATATAATCTAACTGGATTGTAATCTCATTTTTCAGATTCCAAGGTAAGATCAACACATAATCAGGCTTATCATGTTTAAGCCTTTCTTCCTCTACAATAGGAACCCGGCTACCCGGCATATATTTGCCCTGCTTGGCTGGATTCATGTCAACCACATAGGAAAGGATATCATTGTGAACACCAGCATAATTGAGCATCGTATTACCTTTAGCGGCAGCGCCATAAGCAACTATTTTCTTTCCTTGTTTCCTTGCTTCCAACAAAAACAATAACATATCAAATTTAATTTTCTCCGCTTGCTGCTGAAATCCGGTGTAGAAGTCAACCGAATTCATACCTTCTTGTTTTTCACTTTTTAAAAGATTTTTTACATTACTGCTTATCGGATGGTGATTCGTATCGGCACGCTGCGCATAGATACGCAAACTACCTCCATGTGTAGGGATTTCTTCCACATCAAAAATATTGAGGCCGTTGGCTTCAAAAATTGTACGTACCGATATCAACGAGAGGTAGGAGTAATGTTCATGGTAAATGGTATCAAATTGCTTTTGTTTAACTAGGTTAAGTAAATGCGGAAACTCAAATGTGGCCACGCCCATGGGTTTTAGAAGTATAGAAAAACCTTTAACAAAATCATTAATATCTGGCACGTGAGCTAGCACGTTATTGGCAATAGTCAGATCTACTTGCCCCCCTTGCTCTGCTAACTCTTTGGCCTTTTCTTCACTAAAGAACTCTTCTATTATTTTTATACCCTTTTCGATTGCTGCCAAGGCTGTACTATGAGTCGGCTCTATACCATAACATGGGATTTTTTTTTGTTTTACATACTGCAATAAATATCCATCATTCGCCGCTATTTCAACCACCATACTATCTGAATCAAGATTGAAGCGTGCTGCCATATCATCAACATAACTACGTGCATGTTCTAACCATGTACTAGAATAAGAACTGAAGTACGCGTAGTCATCAGAAAACATCTCGGAAGATCCAACAAAGTCTTCTGTCTGCACAAGCCAGCAATTATCACAGACCATAACCTTGAGTGGATACCATTTCTCAGGTTCTTTCAAGGATTGCTCAGTGAGATAGGAATTAGAAGGCGGTGAACTGCCTAAATCTATAAACGTGTGGGTTAATTCTTTGCCACAGTGCCTACATTTCATTGAATATCAATTCCTTCAAAGCTTTCATTGATCATAGGGTGATTTTTATCTCGTTCTGAGATCTCGGCAATATCCAATGGCCAGTCAATACCTAATTCAGGATCTAAAGCATTGATTGCAGCTTCAGAACCCGGGTTATATATACATGAATGAATATATAGTAATTCACAATTTGGTTTGAGCGCCTGAAACCCATGCGCAAATCCATCAGGGATATACAAGCTTGACTGATTTTGTTCACTCAGGATTTCCGCATGCCATTGTAGAAATGTAGGTGACGCCTTACGGATATCCACTGCCACGTCAATAACCTCACCTCGGATGCATGTAACGATTTTTTTTTCCGTATATGGAAGACACTGATAGTGCATACCACGAACTGCACCCTTTTTATTAGTGATGGTATGATTCATTTGAGCAATTGGTTGAATAAAACCAATTTCTTTGAATTCCTCGGCACAAAAAAAACGGCTAAAATAACCACGGTTATCTATAATGGGTTTGCGTTCTATTTTATAAAGCCCTTTCAACCTGGTTTCAGTGAAGTTAAAACGCTGGGTCATTCTACGCGGTGCTCTTGTTGATAAGCCTTAATCTGACTAATCGTAAATTCATTCATGTTGTGTTCGTTATGCCATGCCTTATACCACTTAACAGTTTCATCAAGTCCTCGCTCCAAATTCCATATAGGCTTCCAACTAAGAATATTATTTGCCTTGGAGCAGTCTAGTTTTAAATAACGAGCTTCATGAGGGTGAGCACCCTCATCGAGTTGCCACTGTGCATCTTCTCCCCAGCTACTAACCATAAAGTCTGCCAGTATTGATACAGGTTTCGCATCATCATCATTAGGACCGAAATTCCAGGCTTCAGCATAATTGTCTGGCTGAATAATCAGTTGCTGACAGAGCATCAAGTAGCCTGAAAGTGGTTCGAGTACATGCTGCCACGGACGAGTTGCTAAAGGATTTCGAAGCAATAATGACTCATTGTTCATGAAAGCTCGCATAGCATCTGGAACTAGACGATCTTTAGCCCAATCACCACCGCCAATTACATTGCCGGCTCGGGCTGTAGCCAGTGCTATGCCTTCAGTCTGTAGAAAAGAATTACGGTAAGCAGAAGAAATAAGCTCAGCGCAGGCTTTACTACTGCTATATGGGTCATGACCTCCCATAGGCTCATTTTCACGATAACCCCATATCCATTCCTTATTCTCATAACACTTATCAGTTGTGATATTTAGTACTGCCTTGACAGTTGATACATTACGAACCGCTTCCAACACACTTAGAGTGCCCATGACATTAGTAGCATACGTACCTATTGGATCAATGTATGAATCACGCACTAGAGATTGCGCCGCCATGTGTATAACGATTTCTGGCATTGCTTGTTGCATAGCGTTAGTAAGGCTTTCGAGATTCCGGACATCACCATTAATAGCCTTCTCGAGGACTGTATTGATTTTTGCATCTTCAAAGATTGATGGATTAGTGGGGGCCTCTAACGAATACCCCGTTACTTTTGCCCCCAATTGTTGTAGCCATAATGATAGCCAACCACCTTTAAAACCAGTATGTCCAGTTACAAATACTCTACGATCTTGCCAAAAAGAAGTATCAATCACCAGATTTTCCAAGGCGCATCACCACTATCCCAAAGAGTTTCTAGCAAATTTTTCTCACGTAATGTATCCATCGGCTGCCAAAAGCCTTCATGTTTAAATGCAACCAACTCCGCATCTTTTGCAAGGTTGATAAGAGGCTCACGTTCCCAACTTGTATTATCACCCTCAATCCGTTCGAATATTTTAGGCGAAAGAACAAAGAAACCACCATTTATCCAGCCACCATCACCATCAGGCTTTTCCTGAAAATGATCTACACTATTATCATCAGTGATTCTAAGTGCTCCATAACGACCTGGTGGTCGAGTAGCGGTTAAAGTGGCTTGTTTACCATGTCCTTTATGAAAGTTAATTAATTCAGTTATATCGACATTGCTTAAGCCATCACCATAAGTAAAACAGAAAGCATCTTCGTCTTTGACATAGCTTTGTACACGCTTAAGACGCCCACCTGTCATAGTGTCTTCACCGGTATCTACCAATGTGACGCGCCAAGATTCAGCATTATTTTGATGCACTTCCATTTTATTATTCTGCATATCGAAAGTCACATCAGACATATGTAAAAAGTAATTTGAAAAATATTCCTTAATTACATAACCTTTATGGCCGCAACATACTACGAAGTCATTTATCCCGTGCGCCGAATAAACCTTCATAATGTGCCATAAAATAGGCTTACCACCAATCTCAATCATCGGCTTTGGCTTTAAATGAGTTTCTTCAGTTATTCTCGTGCCCAATCCGCCTGCGAGTATCAATGCTTTCATCTTGAACATCCACCCTGTATTTTAAAAATAAATAACATGTACTATTATATTTTTTCTTTGCGTCTGTCGCTCTGCAATAGGTGCTTTATATCATCTTCTGATATCCAGTCGTCTTGTATGTTTGGGTTAGATAGCCCTTTTGAATATATCATTTTATCAAATATGTTACTCAGACACTTAGGTAAATAATAATATGATTGGTATCCTAATTCTCTTGAAAACAAATAAGTCGAAGACAATGGTCTTACTAAGACAACAGATGGGTTAGTAGACGAAAGTATATTCTGCAAAGGCAACCTGGATGATACGATTACAACTCTGTCCGCATAGGATTTATTTTCAGATATAAAATTATTTACGGCATCAACCAGGTCATTCGTAGCTCGATACTTGGGCCTAATATAAATTGTTACATCTTGATTTTTTATAAGATTAAACAACGATTCATAATAAACTTTCGCTACTTCAGGCCTATAGAAAGTGGCTGGCACATCAAAAAATGGCAATTGACTATTTGTATCACGCGTTCCTCCATCAAGAAACAAAACTGAATCTCTCCCAGTTCCATGTTGAAATTCATTAGCATGCGAAATTTTGCTAGAAGCACTGAATCTCTGTATAGAACCTAGCTGCAATGGGAGCTCTTCATTTATCGAGGATTCAATATTGTATACCCTTTTATTAATTGAGTGACTTAACCGTGAAACACCTTGGTATCCAATATCTTTCTCTCCCACAATTCTATTCCAAATAGGCCATTCAAGAAAACCATAAAGGAGCATGTTATTCTCAATTATTTTTGGAGAATAGTTCGCATTTATTGAGGGCGAGAAATATGAAAATGGAAAGTAGCAGCAATTGTCTGCATACATATAGTGGTATTTCTCATCTATAGCATTTGCGTACCACGGGAACGAATAAAATGCGTTTGCATTATAGAAAATCGTAACATCAATATTTTTCTTCTTTAAATCATTTATAAATTCTTGCGTGTCTACCGAGCTAGTGCAATACTTTAAAATAGATAATGTTACAACAATCTTATCAAGGTAATTGCTTATTCTCAGGCCTGCTATTATTTTTAAAGCACTTTTCATATTGATGAACTGGCGCCTAAATTGCTTAATAAACGAAACCGGATTCGCGAACCGCCTAAGCGCTACTCTTTTATCAATAATTAAGTCCCCATGCAATTCAGGTGAACTTTCCCATGCATTAGAGTGATATTCGCCGACTGAAATTACTCTAGTGTTTTTAGGGAAGCTTGCATTTAATATATAGTCAGCCAACCCCAAAAACATGCTACCCCTATTTGATGTGTTTTTATTTTGTTCTACTATTAAATTTCTTGCATAAGAATACCAAGGAAACCCAACGCACACTAAATAATGAGAAGAGTTATCATTATCGCATCCAATTAATTTCAGCCTACTAAATACGGACACGATATTTATTGATAGCCTTTTAATAAAAAACAGTAAAATAAATACCGTCGATAAAAAAATAAAAAGTCTTTCTTCTATTTCTATATATTTTTCTGGTTTAAAAATCAGCTTAAATGGCTTTCGTGCAATTCTAGCTATTTTTAATATTAAAAATCTCTTATTTTTATGATCGCCAAGAAGGTCCGCAAGCATTTCTGATATTATAGATTTCACCGAGTAATATTTTGGTAATAATATTTCTTCACTGCCGATACACGCGGAATCTATAAAGCTTATGCATTCAACATTGAATGCTTCTCTTAACCTGGCTTCTTGCTCGAATGCTTTCTCTAATAGAATATACTCAGGAGCTTTAAGTACTCTATAACTTTGCTTAATGATTTTTATAAGATTAGATTTCTGTGTCATTTCGCATTAACATTTAGGTGAATTTGTATAACATATTTAACCTAAATAGCACTTACGGCCAACCCTTTCCTGTCACAATATATTTAGCATCACGATCATATTCCAAGGTTTGATTTGCCTCAAAAATATCAACTGGATCAATAGTGCTGGAATCTTGCTGTGTACTCCATCCATTATATTTCCATTTCCCAGGTTCTGTAGGTATCCAAAACTCATTATTTCGATGCTGGTCAATTAGGAATTGTAGTGCTTTAGGTGTTACACCAAGCCATTTCTGAAAGAGTTCTACATATTTAAGTGGCTCAGTTTCATGTTTTTTCACCAGAGCCAAAGCCTGTTCGCGATTTAATCGACCAAAACGGATTTCACGTGAAGCATGATCGGTTACTTTAGAAAACCCATGTTTATACAATTTTAGTACATCATGAAGATCCATATAATTAAAGCAATCTACAAAATCATAACAATCAAAAGTCCGGTTAAATGATGCGGTTTTATAATCATATTCTTGCATCATTTGTTCATGCTGGGCTTTTGGATCCCAACGCACGTAATTACCGAGATAAATTCCTCTAACGCTAACCTCATTCAGGTCACGATCATCAGGGTATCGATATTGCCATATATCCTCTTCTCTTAAAGTATCAAAAATAGAAAGAAAATCATCTGCTTCAAACCCCATTAGATCATGATCTTTACGATAACGTCGACTCATCTCTACTTCATGCTCATGAGAGAACATACCGACTTGCTCTAAGCCTTGATGCGCACCCCAGATAATTAAAGGAATCTTGTAACGAACGGCTGTTTGGACTGGAAAAACTGTCTGCCCTGCCAGAATAGGCCAGTAAATACTACCAAAGCGCCTTAATGTACTTTTCGTTAGTTTCTTCACTGATAGTGGATTAACATTTTGGTAAAGAATATCACAATTAAATTTGATACGTAGGTTAGCGAGATTTCGAATGCCTAGTGGTGTATTAAAATACTTATTATAAGAAACCAAAAGTGGATTTAAACCGAGACGAACTTTTACCATATGTACAATATAATAAGAATCTTGCCCCCCCGTAACAGGTATAATGCAATCATAGTTACTACCATCTATACTTTTATACGGTTTGACAATACGCTCTAGCTTTTCCCATCTGTCTGTCCAATCCAGCTCATCCTTTTCTTCATGTACACGACAACCCGAGCAGATGCCTTCTTCATCTAATGTCAATCCTAGTGGATGACTAGTGGAATATAAGCAGCGTTTACAAAATTGTAATTCAGACATCGGACATTAACGTGTATCTGGATTCATAATTCGGTGGTCGTAGAGATGAGCCTATTATCTCTTCTTTTATTAATTGAATAGCATGCTCCTTGTAGCTAAGAAAATTTCCTACGGCTATTGCGGAAATATTCGGCATCGAAAGTAACTCAATTATTTGTTCCGATTGACTCAAACCGCCAAACGCGATTAATGGGATTTCCTTATCGGGAAAATGGGTAACCAGATGCGGGTCAAAAGCACCAAACTTTCCCTCATTCAACCAATCGACTACAAGTAGCTCTGATACAACTTCAGCTAAATCAGTAAGAATCTGATCTGAAAGCAAATTAGTAACCTTTGTACGGTAGTCAAACCATTTAATGTGTTCATTGCTCCACGAAATAGGTAATACCCCGATCACGGCCTGTACTCCAAGCTGCTGTGATAATCCACGGATCGTTTCAATGTCATTGTGTATAAGGGCATCGACACAAAGACGGTCGGCACCCATCTGTATTACCTGTACACCATCCTTAACCGAACGTATGCCACCACCATATATCAATGGTGTTTCAAGACCGAGTTGAGCTAACCGCTCAAGGAGCGCCAGGTCAGGTCCCCTATCAGAAATCGAACGGTCAATACTCAGCACCATAATTTCATCGGCTCCCCATCGATCTAGGTTTTCAACCAGGCATTCGGGCTTTCCTAATGGCAGATAACGATTGTAGCCAAATGACTGGACCGCCCACCCGTCTTTAACAACAACCATCCCGACTAATCGTTTTTTAAGCATCAGTAAATCCAGTAACAAGCTCTGTAATAATATTTTTCAATAATGCCTTACCTGCTGTCTGACTTTTTTCAGGATGAAACTGTAATCCAATTACACTACCACGCCGAATTACAGAAGAAAATTCAAAGGAATGTTTAGTCAGCGCCACTTGATAATCGCTAGCGCCCTGATAATAGTACGAATGATTAAAATAAAATGCCTGTCCATTGCATGCTGTTAAAAATGAGTTATCCCGTGTGGACTTCAAGGTATTCCACCCAATGTGTCCACTATGATTTTCAAATGGCACTATTTCTCCAGGAATCAAATCGAGACCATCGGTACGTTCATGTTCATAAGAAGTACTGGCGAGTAATTGCATACCAAGACAAATACCAATTAATGGACGTTGCTGCTTTGCTTGCTCTTTCAGATAACCAACCAAACCCTGCTCATGTAATGCACTCATAGCTGCAGGGTACGCCCCCACTCCAGGCAAAATCAAAGCATCAACCTTATCCAGCTGAGCTGCGTCTTTTGTTACTCTTACTCTGTATCCGATATCACGTAAACTATGTGCGACTGATGCGTGATTTCCTATACCATAATCGATAATTCCAATTGTGGTGGCTTTCACAGACCGACACCTACTTTGAACTTTCGTCTAATGCCACCATCACGCTCAATAGTAAAAAGTTCTAAGTTCACTGACGAATGTACTTTTTCCCAGAATTGTTTCGATGTAATTCCTATATATGCGCAAAAACTATCAATGTATTCATCACTACACGCATCATCATATGACTCAGTTAAGTCAATCCCGTGCGCACGAGTCATACGGCCTAATCGGATTTCTTCATTAACATAATCTGTGACACGCCCAAACCCAAATTTGTAATATTTAATCATCTGATTTAGTGTGACCCAATCTTCATCTAGCGCAGTAATTCCATGAAGATCCCCAGTGTTCTGTACTGTGTCTTCACGAATATCTAAACCATTCGCGACAGAATACATGCCATTATTAATAAGTGACCAATCACCAAGAAACCAACCCAGATAAACAATCTGCAAACCATGAGCATCAAACTCTTCAGGTTTTGGATATTGGTAAGCTATCAAATCTTTCTGGACCATGCCTGCCTCAATCATCCAATCTGAAGCCGCTCCAGAGAGTGTGTTCATATTGCGTAAATTATTACCGTCATAACCAGTGCGCCCTAATGTTTTAAGATCCCCCAACTGCAAGCCAGGGTTTTCGCCCCACAGGATCAACTTAATACCATAACGTATTGCTAGTTGTGGTACCGAACTGAATAGAGCTAACTCAGTAGACTTTGCCCAATTAGTAAACTGCATAAAGGATTCACGCATGAGCTTCTGCCATGTACCTGGTGCGGGTGCCGACATAACAACATCAAAACCCAATTCAATCAGATTAGAGATATTATCTACCCCACGCTGAGTCACTTGCTGCGGAGGGTAACTCAGACATGCAAGTAATGGCCTAAGTCCAAGCTTATCCCTGACCCATAGTGCCTGACGTGTACTGTCTTTCCCCCCACTCACACCTATTATGCAGTCAAAATGTTGGCCTGGTTTAGGTGGGAATTCCTCCAACAAATCTTGAAGAATTTCGTAACGCTCCTGCCAGTCCACATGCTGAAGGCGTTCGAAATAATCACAAGCTGGACATATACCTTCTGGTGAAAAGTGAGTATTGGGGCGGGTATCGGGCTGAAGGCAATTAGTGCAATATCTCATAGACATGCATCCTGCCGCGCAATATGGATCAATTCATGATGTGGTAATCGGCAAGCAGGTGCCCATGGTGGCAATGAGCAGTAAACTTTTCGGCTCGCCATTAGAGCCAGAACTAATGCGAAGGATTCACATCCCGCAACCCAGGAAGATCTTCCAATCGATTGTGCAATACTAATTGTGTTATCTATCTCTATACTTAAAGTTGAATGTTTTGAAACCCAATCGTTGTACTTACCAGGTGCATCGGAGGGGTGTGGTCTTAAACGAATTACCGTTTCGGGTGGTAATCCCATCTGAGGTAAGTGGCTTAAAAAATAATCTAAGGCTTGAAATTCACCCTGAACACCTCTCCCCCAATCGCTACGGGCTGGCTCAAGGATATACAATAATTCGGGTGCAGTTACTTCATCAACCGATGTGATCATGCTTAATTGGGTATCAACATAGTAATTAGGTACCTGCAATATAGTCTGGCCAGGAAACGACTGCTTCGCAATGGTCATTGCGTATTTATCCGTTACCCAAAATTCATCTGGCCAAACTATTTCCCCATTCCTTACAAAACGTTCTGTGTAATTAACCCAATGGTCAATTAATGCAACTGAACGAATACCACGGGTGTGAGCTAACTTGCGCGCATTATGCTCTATATCACTTGCCCATCCAGTACCACTAATGAGCAACTCCATTCCTTCCAATGTCGAATCTAATGTCTCACTTAGTGCAACTTCAGGGAAAGCAGCTTTCCATAGTTTCTCAGCAGGACCGCGCATGTACGCATGCCAGTCCTTTCGCCCTGTTTCCAGAAGTGCCTCAATAACAATATTACTGGCACCAGCATCATGACATACTGTCGCTGTGGCATCAGGAAAATCAGGAGTCATGAAACTTGGCATAATAGAGAATATCCATCTCTTCATTATTAACTAATTCTTGCGACTTGCGTGTAGCCTCGTGATGCATGCCTGCGTGTTCCATAATCTTGATCATGCCAATATTACATTTCAGAGTTCCAGCCGTCAGTTTTCGGATATCATCACGCTCAAGGAGCCAGTTCGTTAGCGTGTTCCAAGCATCCTTTCCATAACCAGAACCCCAAAGCGACTTATCCCCAATCATCATGCCAACATCAACGGTGCAATGATGTCTCGAAATATAAGCGGTCATGGTGCCAACAGAATATTCATCAGACAAATCACGGACACTAATGAATAAATTTTCTGTACCTTCGAATGAAGTAAGATATCGGTAACAACTTTCTTTATCGTGGTTCAAAAATCGTTGATTGCTAAAACACATAACATCGGGATCATTCAGCCAAGAAATATAAGTTTCATCAATATCCGATTCAGTGAATCGTCTAAGTAGAACTTTTTTTCCCTGCAGAACTAATCCTGTTTTAGTCATTAATTTTTCTAAGTACGTCTAGATTCTGCCACACTTTCCGGAATGCTCTCACAATCGAATCAACATCTTCTTCAGTGAGATCATAAACACACATTCCAAACCCTAAATAGGTCGACTCATTCAGCTCTTCTGCTACAGGACAGATCCCTTTACCATAGTCCACGTCACGGTGACAAATATCCGAATTCCAGGGGAATCCATTTGTACCATATGCGATTTTATTTTGATAAAGGGGTAATAAATGTATATTTTGATACCGATTACTCACATCAACACCTTCAGCCTGAAGCGCAGCATGGATGTGTTCCCTGCAAACCCCTAATTCCTTTGTATCTAATACTAAAGGATACATATAATAGACATGAGTGCGGTCTGATTTAACTTCAGGTGTACGCAAACCATGTAAATCCTTCAAGCCTTCAGTCAGTCGATTGGCTAGATTTTTCCGTGATTCAACGATCCCGTTGAGTTTTTTAAGTTGCTCTATTCCTATTGCGCACTCAATTTCACCCAGCCGGAAGTTATGCCCGATCATATTGGACAAATTAGTCACGCCTTTATCACCGACCACAACTTCAGCATGATTACGGATTAACTGTAAACGTTCTGCTATTTCATCATCGTCAGTAACCAATATTCCGCCTTCACCCGTGTGAATATGTTTATGGTAATTGAGGCTATACCCTCCCACATGCGCAAGTGTACCGGCGTGTTTACCTTTGTAGAGGGCACCAGGTGCTTGAGCCGTGTCTGAAATAACCTTAAGTTGATGTTTGTGTGCAATCTCCATCAACTCATCCATGTCTGCAGATTGACCAAATATGTCAACCGCCAGAATGGCTTTTGTATACGGTGTTATGTTTGCCTCAACCGACTTAGGATCCAGGTTAAAAGTTTCGGGATCAATATCAGCAAATACGGGGATTGCATTCCAATGCAATATTGCAGTTGCACTCGCGCTCATTGTCCAAGGAGTAACAATAACCTCATCACCAGGCTCAATGCCAATTGCACCAACGGCGGCCACCAGGCCTGACGTCCACGAATTTACTGTGACGGCATGTTTCACCCCAAAATATTTAGCACATTCTTGTTCAAATTCGTGCACCTTCTGGCCACCGTAAAAATCTTCGTGCCATACACCAAGAAATTGAGATAGCACTCCGCTTTCGATAACCTTTGTGGCGGCCTCTAATTCTTCATCACCAATCGGGTTGTACTGTTTGAATTCAGTTTGAATGGTTTTAGAACCACCAAATAGTGCAAGAGTTTCTGTGTTTTCAAGATCAGCCATGTTTATCAGTCTATTTATCTACAGTGTACATGCTTGTTGTTTAACGTCTTCACAAGCTCGTTGTACAGCAAGTGAGTTCACGCCATTGCTGGCAATCGGTATATTTTGATTGATTGCTCGGTATATATTATCAACAGCACAAAGCATTGCCTTGGGATATTCTCCAGGTCGACGAACAATTTCACCAAGTTTTCTATAACCTTTGAAGGTGTCACTATCAACGACGCGACGTTCGTTCCAAAACATTCCACCTTCCTCCATGGTCAGGACTCCAAGAGAAAAGACTAATTGGAGTTCGAACACTGCGTAATCTTCTGCATTAGCGCAGGTAAGATGTATTGGTACAGATTGATTGCCTTCGAGCCAAACAGGTATGGTTGGGTCATCTGAGAAATGATCTTCTACAGGTTTACCTACTTTAATGATTTTCATAGGGCCAATAAGAAATTGACAAAGATCAAGCATATGAGAACCATTATTCAATATTCCCTTATTGTAAATACCAACGACTGAACGCAAGCTCCCCCATTGACCAGCACTCATATCCGCCTGGAGTTTTAAAATATCCGGATCCCAGCGTCGAGTGTAGTTTACCGCTAACAAGATGTTAGCACTGCTGCATTCCTCTATTAACCTCTCGGTTTCAGAAAGAGATGTAGTCACGGGTTTTTCGCAAAATATAAGTTTAGGTTTCAAGCTCAGAGCAATTTCAAAATCATACGCATGACAATCTGTCGGAGAACAAATACTAATGACATCAAACTGTGGGCTCTCCTCATTATGAAACTCCAACAGTGCATCAATAGTATGAAACCCATCTGGAACCGACCAGGCGGCCATAAATTCGCCACGCCGATTATCATCCGGCTCTACACACGCTGTTATATTGAATCGACCATCCTGAACATACGCACCTGCATGGGTATAGGGGAAATCACCAGGTGTACACCTTTCATCAAAACCACCTGCGATGTTCCCGCAACCGACGATTAGAACTCGTAGCGGAGTTAAGTCGCGTTTTTCTGCGTCTGTCAAATCAAATCCCATTCCAGCGCAGTACCACGTTTCACATCCCGATTTACACTTCTGCCCAATACCTTTTCAAGATATTTTGTAGGCAAACCCAACCCGGGCCGAATGGCGCGCACATTTTCTCGCGTAAGTACATCACCAGCCTTGATGTCTTGTACTATATATAATGACCGTCGGAACTGAATTGATTTTTCCTCTGATTCTGTTGTTCCATAACTCACCTGCCCTAACGATTGCCAAGCCCGTTTAGTTTCTTTAACTAACCGGGACATTTCATCAGGTTCCATAGAGAAAGTACTATCTACACCACCATCAGCACGATCAAGAGTAAAATGTTTCTCAATTACGGTGGCACCTAGCGCCACACTAGCCACAGATACACCTAGACCCATGGTGTGATCGGACAGGCCAATTTCGCAATTAAACAATTCACGCATATGAGGGATGGTCAGGATATTGGTGTTTTCAGCCGTAGCAGGATACGTGCTAGTGCACTTGAGCAAAATCAATTCCTTGCAGCCAGCCTCGCGAGCAGCGCATACAGTTTCATCCAATTCAGCTATTGTCGCCATACCCGTAGAAATAATTAGTGGTTTACCGGTGGCTGCGACGCGACGAATCAACGGTAGGTCCGTGTTTTCAAAAGAAGCTATCTTATAACAGGGTACTTCTAAATTTTCGAGAAAATCTACCGCCGTATCATCGAATGGCGTGCTGAACGGGATAATTCCTAGTTCACGTGCACGATCAAAAATTGACTTATGCCAATCCCATGGAGTGTGTGCTTCTTCGTATAATTTGTAGAGCGATGTCCCCGTCCATAAACTTTTCGGATCACCAATATGAAATTCTCGTTCGTCCAGATCAATCGTCATAGTGTCTGGTGTATAAGTCTGAATTTTCAGTGCATGTACGCCAGTTTTAGCAGCCACTTCTACAATTTCTAATGCACGTTCCAGTGACTGGTTATGATTGCCAGACATTTCTGCGATTATAAAGGGCGCATGTCCAGATCCGATAGTTCTACCTGCAATGTTTATTTCAACTCTACTGTTCATAGTTATCTTTTTCAATTTTGATCAGATACCGTTTACCTCGATAATCAAAAAATGCGGGGTACCTTTGTGAATCAACAACACGTAATAAATCAAATTGCTCGGCAATTGATTTGTCTGGATCTAATCGGCTATCTGCAGGAGTTCTTTTTCTCATATAAGAGCCAGGTTCACCAGCTTGCGGAGTTGATTTTATATTATCAAATCGTTCAACCATCTGCGTCATCAGATATAGTTCAGCATCAAATACTTTTTCATTAATTTCCGTCAAAAGCTCGTGACCTTCAAGTAAGAAGCTTGTTTTCAGACAAACTGCACCACTATCTATAGGTTCACTTGCCTCCAGCAAACTCACGGTTAACTGATTCTCACCATTAAGAACCTCCCAAATATAAGGCGACCATCCTCTCCCTCTTGGTAAATCACTGGCATGAAGGACCATAGTTGCCTTGTATTTATTCCGTTCTTCCACACCAATAATTTGACTGCACGAAACCAGAAAAAGAATATCCCCCCCTGCCAACAATGCTTTATCATAAATGACCGTAATAGAATGACCTTCTTTGGTCATATCCGCATCCCACTCCTGCAACCTTCTAACCACGGGATGATTTTGGTCAGTACAAAGTATGCTAATTCTCATATTAGCAAGCCATCGCTTCACACAGCCTATCAACGCCTTGCCCATCAACTACTGAATAAGCTTTTTCAGAAAACAGTTTCATTTGCTTATTATTTCTCAATACAGAAAAAACTATTTTAGGGAAATCTGCGCTGTTCTCATTATTTTGAATGTCAATATATTTTCCAGCACCTAATATATCTAGCCCTTTTGCAATTTCTATTTGATTATACGCAAGAGACAGAATTAGCGTAGGCAACCCTAAGCAGCAACGTTCCCAAGTTGCAGATCCACCTGCACCAATAGCATAGTCTGCTGATGCCATTAGCTCAGCCATTTTGTCAGTTTGCACATGGAGAATAAATCCATGTTTTTTACATACTGATTCGACTTCCTCACAATATGGGTGTTGTGAGCCAATAACCACATCAACATGTAGATCTGGAATTTCAATTTCAGATAACGCCTCGATTGTACGTCCAGTATAGTTATGAGAATCAATCCCACCAAAAAATACTAATACATGCTTTACTAGACCGCTTCGCGGCTTGACCTGCTGATGGAGTTCTCTAAATTCAGCACGTAATAAAGCGTAGTGTGGCCCAAGAAGTAACCGACAATGCGACGGCACTTTATCTATGTAACGTGTTTGCATATCTGTGTAAAAATTCTGATCTAACAAGATATCGCAGTCATGTTCACGGTCGGCGATATCATCAATGACTAGTATATGTTTAACTATTTGACGAAGCTTGGATTCCCAGCGGGCATCAAGTGCATAGTGATCAACAATGAGCCAATCCCATGACCAATCAGATAAGGCCTGAACGGAATCTATAGCATCTTGTTCCTGAGTGACACCCAACCAGCTCGCATGAGCAAGTTCATCTAATGGCGTATCAATTTGAGAACTTACCAGCGGCAAGAACTCATATCCCTTTTCAACCAACATTTTGTGAAGATATTCTGGTAAATTGCGGCATACAAAACGAATATGCGCGCCATGTTTCTTCAAACCATCTGCTAATGTCAAGCAGCGCATAAAATGACCGGTACCTATCTGGTTGCTTGCATCGATTCGAAAGGCAATGTGTTGAATTGGAAAGCTCACTCACCATGACCCATTACAATAGGTGCGAGAATTTCCGCCCTAACCCAGTCATCTTCAGTATCAATATCCTGGACCCGCCAACGGGGTATTACGACAGGTTTAGAGTGCTTATCAAAAATACGCTTACCTTCTAGCCATGCAGCTGGTTTTCCCCAATAGAATTGCCCTGCATCATGTAATGCCTCTGGCAGATCCTGAGAACGGGTTTGGAAATGTTCTGGGTAGAACATTTCAACCCCTCCATCATTAATTTGTTTAAATGCCCTGAATATTGGAAATGCAAAATTTGTAGCTGAAAAAACGTACTGCCAATCAGCTGACTCCATCAAGTCTAAGCCTTCCTTAAGATCTTTTTCGTTAAGAAATGGCGCAGTTGCGTAAATACAGCAAACGAGCTCAGGTGTAATGCCATTATTTTGCAACCACCTAATGGCATGAGCGATAACTGGAGTTGTTGCACAATGGTCATCTGAAAGTTCTTCTGGCCTGATAAAAGGGACTTCAGCACCATATTCAACCGCAATATTTGCGATCTTCTTGTCGTCAGTTGACACTATTATTTTATCGAACAACTTGCTCCGTTTTGCACATTCAATACTGTGTGTAATCATGGGCTTGCCAGCAAATTCACGAATATTTTTGAGTGGTATACGCTTGCTTCCACCACGCGCGGGAATAATAGCGATCTTCATTTATATTTAACCAAAATATGCATGTCATTCATGCGCTCAAGATACCAAGTGTTTGAATACTGAAATAATATACTCTTGCTGTTCATCTTTTAGGTCATAAAACAGAGGGATGCTTAACGCTTCTTCGTAATAATTCTGCGCATTAGGATAATCGTCAGGATTAAAACCTAGTTCACGATAATATGGATGCGAAGGAACAGGTATATAATGAACTTGACATAAAACTTGACGATCTTTAAGTTTTTGCATCATTTGAACTCGACTTATTCCAATTGACTTATAATCTATACGTAGTAGATATAGATGATGCCCACTAATATCTCGTCCTGTTAACTGCGCCGGACGGCAATTTGTAAATTTTGAAAAAACTTTATCGTATGCCATCACAAGCGCTCTTCGTCTTTCAATATAACGATCAAGTTTCTTTAATTGTGATAAAGCCAGACCACATTGAATATCTGTAATGCGGTAGTTAAAGCCTAATTCTTGCATTTCGTAATACCAGGGTTTTGCAGTATTCTCCTCAAAGGCTTCTTCTCGAAGCTCGAACGGGTCATCAAGCTTATTAATTCCATGACTACGCAAACGAAGCAATCTGTGGTAGGTCTTCTCGTCATTAGTCGTAATAGCCCCGCCCTCTCCAGCGGCTATTGCTTTAACTGGATGAAATGAAAAAATAGTCATGAGTGAATTCGCACAACATCCAATTCTGGATCCATCAGGGTACTGTCCACCTAATGCATGAGCTGCATCTTCAATAACAACAGCTCCAATTTCATCAGCCTGTTCCCTAATAGCGGTTATATCACATGGTAATCCAGCAAAATGTACCGGCACAACCGCGCGTACATTTGAAGAATTCCTAATAACATTCCTTAAACTGTCTGGTGACATATTAATTGTGTCAGGGTCAATATCCGCAAATAATGGCTCTCCTCCTGCATATAAGGCAGCATTTGCACTAGCAACAAATGTCATAGGCGTTGTAACTAGCGAGCATCCTGGGCCTACACCAGCAACTAACGCCGCAAGATGAAGAGCTGATGTACCTGTTGCTACAGCAACAGCATATTTCGCCCCAACATATTTAGCCATTTCTCTCTCAAATAACTCAACAGCAGCCCCCTGTGTAAGATCTCCTCCTCGTAAAATATCTACAACAGCCTGCACATCATCTTCATCAATATAATGCCGGCCGTATGGAATAAACTGATTCAGCCCTTTAAGTTCTTGTGGTGACCCATGTAGTTCTTGTTGAAAAAGGTATGTTAGGTTTTCATCCACGTTACCAAATTTTCTATTAAGAACCTTACATGCTTTATTATTAGAAAGACTCATATCTTTAGGTCGCTGAACTAATTCTGGTCTATCTTTTTGGAGGCCTGCGATTATTAAGCTTTTATCTAATTTAAAATATTTAGCAACCTTAATACCAAATTCATATTTTGAAATTCGTTCATCACCAACCACGTTATAAATGCCATTGACTTTCAAGTTAACTAGATCATGAACAGCACTAGCTAGAGTTGATATATGTATGGGTGTATAAAAAACATCTTTAAATAATGTTATTTTATTTCCTGAACGTAGCGCATCAATTATGAAGTCACTAAAGGATGCCCGATGAGTTGGCCCCCAACCAAAGAAATTTGTACGAACTATAAGTACATCTGGGTATATACTCATAATTATTGATTCAGCTTCAGCCTTAGAACGTCCATATTCATTCACGGGTGAAACCAATTCATTTTCATCCATCATAGCAACATCCCCAGAAAAGAGATGATCTGTTGAAATATGGACTAGCGGAATGTCAAGTGATGAGCATATTTTAGCAACATTCGCTGCTATCTCTACATTTGCACGATGGGCTAAGATCGGGCTGGATTCACACTGTTCAACACTCGTCAGCCCAGCAGCATGAATAACAAGCATAGGGTTGAGATCAGCAAGAACGCTTTTAATAGAATCTGTTGACTCTAGAATACAATGACAAGTATCAATGCCCTCGAGAGATATTTCTCTTTCATGTACACCTAAAGTAACAGCGTACCTATTCCTTACAGACAAAGCCCAGTTAAGCGCTAAAAGTCCCGAGCCACCAGTAATAAATATACGCGCTTTATTTGTCATAATTTAATTAAACACTTATTGTTACCTAACAATTTCATTATCAATGTTATCGGCAATTAATAATTCTCTTGGGCTACCTTCTTCTATAACACTTCCGTTTTCGATTCGGAATAACGTATCACAGTGCGCCACCGTAGTAAGACGGTGAGCAACAATTATGATCGTCTTATCTCCATGTAATGCATTTACCGCATTCATAACATCTCGTTCAGTATCCATATCAAGTGAACTTGTAGCTTCATCAAGAACTAATATTTGAGGGTCGTGATATAAGGCTCGAGCGATTCCAATACGCTGCAATTGCCCCCCAGACAAACGAACCCCGCGTTCACCAACCATGGTATCAAGTCCTTCCGGTAATTTTTTTACAAAATCATCAAGCTGTGCTGCTTGAATAGTTCGCGTAATAGCATCTTCATCGATCATTTCATTTGGCAATCCAAAAGCAATGTTTCTTCGTAAACTTTCGTCAGTAAGATAAATAGATTGGGGTACATAACCAATCAAATTTTGCCAACCACGCATGTTTGTTTGAATGTCTATACCATCTACCTTTATGCTGCCGCTACCCGGGGTTAACAAACCAAGAATCACATCAACCAAAGTACTTTTACCCGCACCACTTCCACCTATAAAACCAACTGAAGTACCTCTTGTAATGGCCATGGTGAGATTAGATAAAGACATACCTGTAGTATCTGGGTAACGGTAATTAATGCCATCAAGGTTTATAATGTGCTTGAAAGAAAATACCGGTGCATTGCTAACAACTTTGATGCTATCAATATTCGCGTTTTCTCTAAATAATGTCTCGGTAGCCGGCACGGAAAATCTAATGCCTTGAATGGCGCTTATAACGCGATTAATAGAAGGTATTAATCTAAAAGCAGCCGCTGCAAAAACACCAAGAGTAGGCACTACTAACTCCAGTGATTTCCCTTGCCAAATTATAACCAGCACTAAAATGGCTAACCCAATGACTGCAAGTAACTCTAACCATATTCTAGGTAACAATTGCAATATAGATTTATATCTTCCAATATGAGCACTCCTTACATTATGTACCTCATATTGAGAAACAAAGTTATCTTCTCGACCCAATAGCTTAACTTCTTTGACTCCCCCAAGCCCTTCCTGAAGATACTGCATGCGTAGCCCTTCGCGAAATTGTCTTTCTTCACCCCAGCGTAGAATATAGCCACGAGTGTAAACATGGAACAATCCCCCAGCTAGTCCAAGTGAAATTACTATAATCAGCGTTCCTAATGGTTCTATAAAAACCAATAGGACTAACACTCCTAGCAAAACTAAAACCTCTGTAAACAAGATCATTGCCGATCTCAAACCAGTGTGAGTGAATATGTGCGTTTCCGATAAAACATTCCTTATTAATTGCGCCGAATTACGTTGCAAATGAAATGAATATGACTGCTTTAGATATTTTGAAAATAATTTTCTTGATAACTCTGAATGAACACCAAAAACAAACTTCATTTGGACCCATGTTAAAAACACAAGAAAAAGCGATTTTACTGCATACACACCAACAAGAGCCAGCATCCCATATACAACAAGCCATTCATGCGTTGGGTTACCTATACTGTTGGCTAATAATTGCATCTCTGGATACTTGTCTGTTATATCACTTTGAGTAATTAATGCTATTGCCGGCACCACTAAACCAACACCAACAGTTTCCAACACCATACCTATCACCATAAGGCCCAATAGATATATAGCTGAACGGCGTTGCTGTAACGTAAGCAACTTCCAAGTTTTATTTTGAATATTCATATTATGATTTATAGCTTCAGGCACGCTACCGCCCTGCAGTGCACTTTTAGTGCTCCGCATGGCTTTAAATAAACACTGGATTCTGGCATCTGCCAGAATGACAGTGCGCTAACTTTCTTTTATATCCAAACGCAGAACGTCTGGAACAATAATCTTTTCTGCGCCAACCTTACTAGCAAGGTATTCATAACTTACTTTTGGCGCATTTAAATCCGTAATTAAAAATCCATGATGGCCTGGAACGTTATCCAGATCATGGAATACATCATTGTTAATAAAACGTTGGTGTTCTGTATGTGGGTCGTAAAGTCCTACAATATCTATTTCCACGTCGTATGAACGCAAGATGGCTATCTCAGCCAAATCAGAGACACCACACAAAATTATTTTTTGCCAACCATTCTTTTTACATTGCTCATAAGCCTGTAAGCATGAGTCACCCGCTTCTCGGTAAAAAGAAAATGAATTTTTAAGGTATCGGGCCGTTAAACGACTTTTTTCCGAGAAACCTTTAGGCGTGAGGTAATACAGGTATCGGTTTGCAGGGGCATCGCTAATCTTGATAAGTCCTTTACGCACACAACGTTTTAAATAGGAATTCGCAAGTCCCAGAGCAACGCCCAGTTCCTGTGCTAAATGGCGTTGGCTGATATCACTTTTACGCCCTACTGCATCAAGTACTTCCAGAGTCATTTGTTCTTGTTTTTCTTCTTTGACATCCATGGCTAACCCACCACTTCGATGGCATCAACATCGATCTGTACGCGTGTTGATTTACCCATGAGATCCAGTAATAACATCACGCGTTGTTCGCTGGTCTTTGCAACAAATACACCTTCAAGCCCCATCATTGGGCCATCGAGAACACGAACATTGTCGCCCTGACTCAGTTCATCCTGAACTTCGTGCAATCCTTCCGGGTTTTCGCGTTGTTTGATAAATTCAATGACGTCGTCACTGACTGAGACGGGTTGCATACCGAAGCGCACAATGGTCGATACACCAATGGTTGAACGTATTGGCGCCCAATTATCATTGGTCTGATCAAGGCGAATAAACAGGTAACGAGGGAAAAAAGGTTCTTCAACATAACGGCGGCGGCCACTACGGCGCTTGGCGTTCATAATCATGGGGAGATAGGTCGCGTAGCCCTGCTGCTCTAATTGTTGTTGAGCAACGGCTTCCTGATTGGGCTTGGCGTATATCAAATACCAGGCCTTTCCTAATTTCCCATTATAATCAGTCATTTATGATTTTCTCTGATTATGCCACCACTATTGTGGTTTATAGCGTTCAGTCTGTGAACAGTGGTGAAATTAGAACAAATTTTAGAATAAAAGGCAATAAAAACGGATGGTTAGGGGTGAAAAACAAGGACAATGACGCAAAAAAAAGAAAATTAAAATTTATATATTTTTCAATATGTTAGGGATATCGCGTTGAAGTGATAGCTGCCATCGAGGCGGTGTAATGTTAAAAGCCTGTTCAATTCTTGAACAATCTAGAACAGAGTAGTTGGGGCGCGTTGCTTTGGTCGGGTATTCGCTAGCCTGTATAGGATTTACAGCAACAACCGGATACGCAGAATCAACCGCTTTTGCCTGTGTAAAAATAGCTTTAGCAAAATCTGCCCAATGTGTGCTATCTGCACTGCAAAAATGGTACGTCCCCCATCGGTTATCAGGCTTGTCATGGATCTGGCGAATAATATCGACTATAGCATCTGCGATATCGGCTGCAGCAGTTGGGCAACCAAATTGATCACTGACAACGCTTAATTCAGGGCGTGTTTGGCCTAAACGAAGCATCGTTTTCACAAAATTATTACCGTGTGCTCCATACACCCATGCGGTGCGTAAAATAATATGCTCAGGTAAAGCATCGCGAACAGCCTGCTCACCTTCTAACTTGCTCTTGCCATACACACCAAGTGGTTGCGTTGGTGATTCTTCTTTATATGGTTTATCAGCATTACCATCAAACACATAGTCCGTTGAAATATGCAGGAGAGGAATTGTATATTCAGCACAGGCTTGTGCTAAAAACTTCGGGCCATCGCGATTAATGCTATAAGCTAATTCAATTTCATCTTCTGCATTATCAACGGCCGTATATGCAGAGGCATTAATTACAAAATCTAATGGAAGGTTGTTTTTTACTATTTCATTTACAGATACATTATCAGTAACATTAAGTTCTGATGATGAAGGTGAAATACATTCAATATTATTATTTTTTGCAATAAAACGGATTTCAGAACCGACTTGTCCCGTACCACCGATGAGTAATATTTTCATACGGTTTAATTAACCTTGATAAGTTGGCAAATAAAACTCAAGATCAACGAGCGACAAGCCTTCTTTATCTTTGTCAGACAAACTGGGTTTATCGCATGGCCAGTTAATACCGATGCTTTTGTCAGAATAAAGCAAAGTATGCTCGTCATCCGGCCTATAACCTGCTGTACATTTGTAATTAAAAATCGCGGTGTTACTCATAACATAGAAACCATGCGCAAAGTTTTCTGGCACATAAAGCTGTCGACGATTCTCCGCACTTAAAACAACGCCAGTCCATTGCCCGAATGTAGGCGAACCCTTGCGTATATCAACGGCAACATCAAATACTTCGCCTTCTAATACGCTCACCAACTTTCCTTGTGGTTGTTCTAATTGATAGTGCAAACCACGTAGTACATTCTTTTTGGAAACAGAGATATTATCCTGCACAAACTCTTTATCAATTACTTCTGCTCGATAGCGTGCTTTATTATATGATTCAAAGAAAAAGCCACGTGAATCTGAAAAAACACGAGGCTCAATAATTAATACTTCATCTAATTCAGTTTTTATTACATTCATTGTAAATCTGAGTCCAGCATATCTCTTAAGTACTGACCGTAATCAGATTTACCCATCGAATTCGACAATAATAACATTTGCTCACTAGTGATAAATTTCATTCGCCAGGCAATTTCCTCAGGACAGCATATTTTTAATCCCTGCCGTTGTTCGATAGTTTGAATAAAATTAGCAGCCTGATTTAAACTTTCAAGTGTACCGGTATCAAGCCAGGCTGAACCACGGCCCAGCTTTACAACACTTAAGCGCTCTTCATCTAAGTAATGTTGATTAATGTCCGTAATTTCCAATTCACCACGCGCTGAAGGCGTAATGGATTTTGCTATATCCACCACATCATTGCTGTACATATACAAGCCGGTTACTGCATAGTTTGATTCTGGTTGTGCAGGTTTCTCTTGTATCGATGAAGGTTTACCATCACTATCAAACCCCACCACACCATAACGTTCCGGATCACGTACATGATAGGTAAATACCGTTGCGTCAGCATTATCTGTTGCTGACTGAAGTGCTTGTTCTAAACCATGTCCATAAAAAATATTGTCACCCAGATTTAATGCAACCGTATCATTGCCAATAAAATCTGCGCCTATAATAAAGGCTTCGGCGATACCGTTCGGTTCATCCTGAACGGCATAAGTGATTTCAATCCCCCACTTACTTCCATCACCGAGCAGGCTTTTAAACAATTCAAGCTGGTTCCCCATGCAGATCAGGAGAATTTCTCTTATACCTGCCAACATGAGAGTGGCGATTGGGTAATACACCATTGGCTTATCATACACAGGTAATAACTGTTTACTGATCGAGCTGGTCAGTGGATATAAACGCGAACCCGAACCACCTGCTAATACAATTCCTTTACGACTCATGAATTACTTCCTTCTACCAAACCCAGTCTCTCACCTTGATAAGAACCATCCTGCACTCGCTCACACCATACAGAATTATTCAAATACCAATCAATGGTTTTCTTTAAACCGGTTTCAAACGTTTCATCGGGCGACCATGCTAGATCGTTGTCAATTTTCGTTGCATCTATTGCGTATCGTAAATCATGGCCGGGTCTATCAGCGACATGTGTTATCAGATCACTGTACTTTGTAATACCTTGTGGGTGCTCTGGTACTAAGTCATCAAGGAT
>Ga0316207_10001068_pt1 | contig 36617 bp, 62 predicted proteins | sample 6weekpyrite_MG_FD_204943 | JGI IMG/M metagenome (GOLD analysis project Ga0316207, IMG submission 204943) | Microbial mat bacterial communities from mineral coupon in-situ incubated in ocean water Damariscotta River, Maine, United States -... | ecosystem: Environmental > Aquatic > Marine >... | reverse complement strand
GATAGACGGCATGAAAACGCCATTTGATAACAGAGTAAAATTACGCCAGCAGATTAAAGACAGAATAGAGCTGGAATAACCCACAAGTGCAACCCTAACACGGCTAACGAGGCCATTAGGAAAATGAGAGAGGCAGTGAGATGAGAGAGATTAAGTTTAGGGCTTGGGATTCCAGAAATACTGAAATGGTTTATTCTGACAAAGAAGATTCATTTTACATAAATACTAAAGGTGCCTTATTTATGTACGCCTTGCCTAAATCTGAAAGCGGAATAAATACTGAGTACCACAAGGATTATCAGGTCATGCAATACACCGGCCTAAAAGATAAAAACGGTGTTGAGATTTATGACTCAGACTTGCTTCGAGAAGAAGGCGACAAGATATATATTGTAAAATTCTCTGATGAGGGATATTGGATGGCTGACCCTGCTAATTGTGAAGGAGATTGGTTTCATATCTACGACTTTGATTGGCGTGTAATCGGCAACATTCACGAAAATACAGAATTATTAACCAATGACAAATAGCCCACAAGACCGCCTAAGAGACTATAACCAGCTACGATATGCTAGGCGGCTTGTTAAGGATAAGACAGGCTTGTATATGGCGGACTTCAAGTTGAGGGTCGGGATTTATGGCAGGTCATGGGGTGATACTATCTGGAAATTGTGCCAAGCTATTAAAAGGGGTGAGATGTGAAATGGAACAATATTAAAGATAAAAAGCCTTTCAAGGGTCAGGTAGTTATTATTGATGGCAAAGACATGATTACATATGCTGTTGCAATTCACTGGCCTGATAAAAACTTTCCGTGGCGAATATATCACGGATATGAGTTTGATAGTTTTTCTATGGATTATGTAGACAAATGGATGCCTATTGATGAAGGCTGAGTATATTTATTTAACCGACCTGACAAAATTAGGTTATGCCCTAGGCAGAATTGAGTCTTTAGAAGTCGGCAATAAATACATGATCACTATATCCAATGCCGGTGATAAAACCAGAAAGCAGCGCGGTTATCAATGGCGGTTATATACTGATATATCTAAGGCCGGTATAGGTGGCGAACTGGAAGAAACACCACAAGGCGTTGATCTGGCTTGTAAATATCGCTTTGCACTGGCTATATTCATGCGTGACGATAGTTTTTTCAGTGAGCTATACGATATGTTCAGCAAGTCACATAATGGCGATAAAGAGCATTTAAAGTGGTTTGTTAAGCATCAAGTGCATACAGAGAATTTTAATACATCACAGATGGCCGAATATATAACGATGATAATTAATTTCTATGCACCTAAAGGTGTGCAGCTAACCGACCCTAGCGAATATGGACTCAAGTAAACCACCAAAGCAGAAAAAGTGCAAAATCTGTAAGGATAAATTCACCCCCTTTTCGTCACTGGCTAAAGTATGTAGTGCCACTTGTGCAATTAAATTAACAAAGCAGGAAAATAAGAAAGAGTATAAGGCAACAACCCGCAAGTTACGCACAAAGCTAAATGATAGCGATAGACCGTACTGGGTTAAACAAGCAGAAAAAGCCTGTCATGCGTACATCAGAGAGCGTGATAAAGGAAAGGGATGTATATCATGTGGAACTAATAAACCAGATATCCAATATGCAGCCGGTCATTATAAAACTAAGGGCGCACATCCAGAATTACGCTTTAACGAATACAATATACACCTACAGTGCAATAAAAACTGTAATATGATGCTGTCAGGCAATATCAGTAACTACAGGCCGCGACTTATCGATAAAATAGGTCTATCACATGTAGAATGGATTGAAGGCGCTCACAGCCAATATAAGCTAACTATAAACGACCTCAAAGAAATCACCCAATACTATAAAGACAGGCTAAAGGCCATTACTGCATAATATCTAATGTGGGTACTAGCGGATAGCTAAGGCGCGGTATTTAGAATACCAACACGCAGAACGCCCGATGCTAAATCAATTACCCCGCCCGTGTAGTTTAGGAAAATAACCTCGATTGTATCCGCCGCGCTAACATAAGCACTCATTTTAATTCCTTGTAAATCAAGACTGAATGAAGATATTACTATATCTCCAAGTGCCGCTCCTTTTACCGTAATAGCCGTTGAAACGGCCTGTGCTGCATTGTTTATTGATGGCGGATCGTAAGTAATAGCCCCCATTAATGAAAACGCTGATTCTTTGAGTACATAAGCCGTTAGTTCTCCGCTAGGGATATCTCTAGTTGTACCAACAGCCGTCCAATGTATTGTCACAGTATCAGCAGAACTTACATAGCTTGTGCCTACCGTCGATGTCTGATCTGCTGCGTGTGAATACATAACAAAATCACCTAACTCAGCAGTCGGCACTGTAACTGTGGTAGATGTGCTTGTGTTTGCTGTTATGCTCGGCGGGTCAAATGTTTTTGAGGCGCTTGTCCTGACATAAGACATGGGTACTTTAAATGCTGTAAGATAAGCAATTGAATAAGTAAAATCAACGCCAGATACGTTTTGCCTGCGGAATATAATATCTGTTGAGCTAGTGTAGGCCTCTCCCATGAATACATCTTCCATATCAGCGATCTGGGTAGCGGCGACCAAATCACCCAATGCAATGGCATCCGTTCCGCTCATAGTCTGCTGTGCATTTGAACCAGCTCCATTAGATATAGTGGCTCCGCTATTACTGAATCTCCTTGCGTTAATAGTGTTATATCTACCGTTTCGCTGGCTTGAGTGGATTGTTTTTCCGCTTATTGTATCGTTAAGAACATAAGACGTATCAACCTCTGTGTCGGTTGTTCTGATTCTTGGGGAATAACCAGACCACGTTATAATGGGCGCACCAACGCCCGATATTCTTATAAAGTCTTTCGGTGCTTTAAAGAACGCGCCATCTGGCTCCGCTGATGTCATATGCCCGCTATCTATAGTAATTGACGCCCTGTCACAGTTATCTATAATCAATGTATAATTTTGAGTAGCCGCCTTGCCTTCCGCTTTAATATTGGTTAATAAGACATTAGACGTATAATCTAGGTCTTTCAGTCTAACTAGACCATTCGTACAATTGTCACCTGATATATTATCTAAATGAAGGCCATTCACAGTTAGAGCTAACCCAGTAAAGTCGATACCGTAATCGCCTACGTCTGTAACTCGCACATCTCTTATATGTAAAGGGATTGCGCCTGATGGAAGAACAATTCCCGATTCTGCCATATCTTCGATAATAAGATTATTTAATAGCGCACCATCCTCAGCAATGACAGTATTTGAGCTAGAATCTTTTAACGAGATACCGCTGCCTAGTGTACCCGCCCTATCACCACGAATATCCATGTTATAAACATGACCACCCCACCAGTACAGACCTCCTGAAAAATGAGGAATAACCCTGAACATATCTTTTTCTAAGCCAGACTTTGCCTGCATTCTAGTAGAATGATTTGAGGTCAATATACTTACCCCCTCGCCAAAGAAATCCAGCAATTCAGGGAGGTAAACAGTATCACCTATTATGTATTTGCCAGCAGGCGCGTATGTTCTATGGATAGCTGATGTATCGCTGGCTGCCGCATCTAGTGCTGCCTGTATTGCTACATGATCCTCAGTAACCCCATCACCTTGAGCGCCAAACCAGACCACATTAAAGGGCAAGCCAACATTATACCCGCCATCAACCCTAACCCAAGCCGCAGACCCATCGCCCCCTGTAGGGATAAACTGAGTGCCGCAGTATGAGCCTCCATTATCTGAGTAAGTAGCAGCCGCCGCTCCGGTTACGCCTTTAAATAATCCGCCGTCCGTGCCGCCTATAAAGTACATTTTGTTATTAACAGGTGTTAGCAATACTGCCGCTGCTTTGTTAGCTACATTGGCGCTAGTGGCCTTACTAAGCTGCGTTAAATCACCAGAGCTTAATGTTTGCCCTGAGTCGGTAATAGCTTGCTGTATTTCGCTAGGTATCTCGTTAAAATCAGATGGCTGTAATTCGTTACCGTCTACATAATCGTTTAAGTCTTTCATTTATTAGCCTCTTAATACCATTGCGTGTAGCGCATGTCCTGCACTTGTAATATCTGACCCAGCAGACGTGCCCGTTAGTTTTAATACAACCGTACCAGCCGCAGTAGCCTTTATGCTTCCGTTTATTCGTCCACTATATGACCCAGCAGCAAGGACCGGCAGCTCGTCGCCAAATAATGACGATATCGCTACAGATGGCCCATAGAATTCCAGTGTCGCAGTGCCTGAGTCCTTTGTGCACTCTATTGCGACATTTCCAGCCGTGCCGCCTTTTGTGCCGTATGAGTACCCTTGAATCAGTATCATGTCGCCCGCTAATACATCTATTGAACCCAATGTAACAAGCGTGGCCGGTGCTGTTGTAATATCTGCCGATCCGCTGTTACTTGTGTTTGCCGTGATGTTTTTTTCGTAAGGATTTACCAACTCCCATACGTCATTAGAGCTATTAAATTTAAGCAGCAATTCATGACCGGCCCCAAAGATATCACCAACAGATAAAGATTGATTGCCATTTTTAGTAATAGTCTTAGCTGTCAATCCATCAGGCGCAAACGTAGGATTTGTGACCGTATTCGCACCACTAGCCCTAACCGTTACCATTGTCTGATCATTTAAAGCCTGCAATGGGATAGGGAAAACAGCCGTTATCGCATCAACAGTACCAGCCGCTACAGCCGATTGATTCTGATTAGTAGCAGGTCGCCATTGGCTAGATGAGATAGGCGGGTTATTCGCTGAGTTTGTATCGACAGTGGAAATATACAGGAATCCATCAGAGCCATAAACCGTGTCACCTTCTGAATAAGTGATATTAGTATTCCACACGCGGCCAAACTGTAATTGCTCCCAGCTACCGGGTGACGTTGTCGGATTATTGCCGGTATTAGAATCGGTCAGGGAGCGGTAATACTCATCATCTGAACCCAGCACAATCTCTGGTTTGTTGTAAGTATTATCAGTGGCCCATAAAGTCAAAGCGCCTTCTGCGACCTCACCAACTGGTTTAGGCCCCCATAATGTAGCACCATCATACCCCGTGGCAGTGCCTGAATTATCCTGCTGCTCCTCATCATACAATCCATCTAAAAAGAATTGAGGGAATCGACCGTCTGCGTCTGACAATACCGGATTAGCTCTGGCAGTCGTTAAAGCCGAATCAGAATAAATAGTTTTCTTTGTGGTTGTGCCGACAGAGAATAGAAACTTTTTAGCGCCTACAATCGGGTCTCCATTGCCATCACTGATCTGCTCTATAGGTGTGGTGTACATTGTCATTGGTTTTCTTCCTCAAAGGCTTTAATAGCAGCGCCAGTTACGGCAGCGGTGTAAGGCTTAATAGTTTTCTTTTTCAGCGCCTGTCTGACTTGCGCCTCTATTTGCTTGGCCGTTCCTTTTTTAAGAATCGCCTGTATTCTTTGTGGCTCAATACCTTTAACGAGTAGTATATCACCAACATCTTCAAGGGCTTTTATATAGATAGCATCCTGTCTGCCCTTGCCTAGCCCATTAACAATGCGATTGACAACACTGACCGAGCCGGTAGGGGTAGATACAGCTTGTGCAGCATCCCCAAGCACATTTAAAAATGACTCATCGTCTGATAATTGCTTGGCTGTTGTTGAATTCGCTTGCGCTGCCCTGCGAGTCATAATGAAATCAGACTCACGCTTTAATGTATCTGAAAACTTATTAAACGCTTTCTCATCATCAAATAAGCTTCTTAGTTTTTTGACATCGCCAGTCTTACCAAATAACCGCCTAACCGCATCGGCATTGGTCTGCAAATCGTCTATTTTGTTTAAAATAGCTTTCTTTGCGCCTAATCGATACATCATCATTTCACTTTTACCGAATGATTTTGTTAAATCCGCTATATCAGTTGGCTTCATTTTTAAGAACATTTCACCAGATGATGCCGCACTTTCTAATGATGCCTTACCAGCGAATAAATCACGCGCCCGCTTATAAACAGGGATAGTCTGATCAGCCTCATCGATCATAACATTCTTTAATCTGACAAGATCGCGGACTTTGTTATTTTCGCCCTGTCTAACAGCTTTACCTATCTGGTCATCTAATTCCTGCTTTGTAGCGTCGATAATGTCAATATTGGTAATCTCATCACCGGCAGCTCTTTTGTCTGCGAGACGTAATTGCGCTTTTTTCTGTGCGCGTCCTACCGAGCTCTTACCTTCCAGTAAATTAGTTAAACGTGGTGATACGCGGATTCCTTTTTCACCAGCCTCCATATAGAGTTTATTTATCTCTGGCTTTAGTGTTTTATCAAGATGCGATATAGCGTCATCTACTGTTAATGCACCAGTCCCAGTTGCATCATCAACCGCTTTTAATAATCTTTGCGATTGCCCTGCATGACGCGCTTTGAATACATCAGCAGCCCGACCCTCGATTTGTGGTATTTTATTTGATGCTACTCGTAAGAGCCGTGCAAAATTGTTACCTAAATCAGCCGGTATAGCCTCTGGTCCTAATTCTTTTAGCCGTGCTGTTACTTGCTTGGGTGTCAGTCCCTCACGCACCATAGCCTCTGCTAATAGAGTCGATGCTGCGTCATCCTGCATACTTGCAAGCGGCTTAATCATTGCTTCAAATCCGCGCTTACCTGCACTTATAAGGCCGGTCATGGCATTTTTTATAGTAGACCCTGCAACAGGAGCAAGGAAAGCGCCTGCTAACTCACCAACATCACCACCGGCTTCTTTGCCAGCAGCAGCGCCAGCACCAGACAATACAGCCCCTGTAATATCCTGCGCAGCCGTTCCAGCACCTAGCTGCTTGATAACACCTTGACCAACTGTTTTAGCCGCTGGTATAGCTGCTGCGGCTGTTCTCAGTGCTTGGCCAGTCACGCCCGCAGGCGCTACAAATTCACCAGCCGTTCTAACCGCTTGTTTAGCTAGTCCATCCTCCATGAATTCGCCTGTAACCGCTTTCTTACCTATCTCAGTTTCTGCAATTTCAGGTATTCTTGCCTCAACGCCAGCTAATTCCAAAGCAGAGTTAATGGCTTTAGGGCCAAAGAAATCCAATATATTAACAGCCCCACGATTAACCGCGCTGCCAAATTCTGCCAGTGTTGCTGTAGCTGGGTTGTCTATCAGGTATTGGCGTATTGCATCACGTTCAGCCGGTTGTTCTGCCGTTTCTAGTTGTTCAGGCAACGGAACATCAGCAGGTCTTTCAGCTACTTGAGGCTGTGCAGGCTGTTGAGTGGCCACCGGCTGAGCTTGTGGCTGCTGTACTTGAGCTGCAAATATCTGCTCCAATTCCTGCTCAGTAGGTGGTGAGTCGCCAGTAAGCTCAAGCACCTTCCCTGTATTTGGGTCTGTTACTTCGTATGTTTGCATTATGGCTTAACCCTTACTTGAAATCGGCCTACTGTTTGTGGTGTTGTTGATGATTTTGCTTCCGATTTCTTTTTAGCAGCTTTAGCCATTGCTCTGTTTCGCCTAATCAAATCAGCAACAGTATTTTCTGGATCGGATAAAAATAATGCCGCATCTTCAAGATTGTTAGCTAGTTTCTGCTGTGCAGCCACCCTTACTTCCATCCAGTCTACTATCTCATCCTCATTCAAGCCCTTTGGCAGGGCAACATCCTTAGCTAAATCTAACTCGCCTTTTGATAGAGCGCCAAAAGTTACAGCGCCTACAACATTTAACCCCAATCTTCCTTGTAGATTATCAAGCCTTTTAGTCGCCGCTCTAAAGCTTGGTAGTTTTGAGGCAATGGGGCCGGTTTCTGCACCCTCTTCACGCACCAGCCGTATACCTTCATTTAGGTCATCTATATTTTGTCTAATCTTTCCTACTCTATCAAAAGCATTTAAGGCAACTTTGGCCGTCTCTGTTCCAACCCTTCGGCCTTTTGCTCGTCTTTGCTGTATATCGACCCCAAATTCTTGCGCTTCCTGAATTGCTGATACTCTCTCATCGCCAGACAAAACCGCACCACCCGGTGATGTTACTTGCGTTGTTCCGTCCTTCATTACCTGAACTGTTGTGCCATCGTCTAAGATCTTGCTTGATTTTACTTCCACGCCTGTTTTAAGTTTCCCAGCAATAGCAGCTCGCTTTTGTCTGTACGCAAATCTTTCTTTAGTCGATAAATCCGCAAGCTGTATACCCAATGCCGCCTGATTCTGCTGTTGTTCATCCATATCAAGCAGTTTCATCGTTTCTGTAGCATCACGACCCTCTGACTGTAATTTCTGAATACGCGCATGAATTAACCCCGCTCTTTGTGCAGAGGGGGTGCTTTCTAGTTGCGATCCAAAACGAGACGCTTCTTCACGGTGCGAGGCTTTATCAATTTTTAGTGCTGTAAATACCTTTTCGGCCTCTATCGGGTCGATATTACGCGCCATTTCTTTCTTTTCTTCAAGCGATAATATCTGTGGGGCTGGTGCTGTCTGCGGGATAGCCTGACCAGTAATCGGATCGACTTGCGGTTGTGCAGGCGCTTGGCCGAGTGTCGGTTGACCGCCCTGCTGTTGAGATAAGATACTTTTTATCTGCTCACGTTTATCCAATGCAATATTCTGCTGGCCCATTTGCTGTAATTGAGCAAGCCCTAGAATACCGCCTCTCGATATGCCAAGCTTTGGCGTTAAGTTATATCCGCGTGAATCTACTAATGCAGCCATTTTTATTCCTTAACCTATCAAACTGAGTAATGCACCACGACCCGGACCAACGCCGGATATTTGTGACCCGATTCCAGCACCTAAAGCCACATTACCAACTTGCCCTAAGAACTGGCCTTGAGCCTGCTGCGCCCCTAGTATACCAGAAGCCTGAGCAGCACCGGCCTGACCTAAGCCTGCCGCGATATTTTGTGCTGCCTTGCCACCTAATTGAGCAACATTTGTAGTCGCTGTTTGGCCTGCTCCGGTTAATGCCGATAATCGGTTAAATTGGTTTTGTATATCCTGTTGAGCAAATCCAACGCCTTGCTGCTGTAAAGCTGTGCGAATGTTGCCGCCACCCAAACCACCAATAGCCGCCTGATTTCTCAATAATGCCTTTTCAGCTCTACCGCGTAAAAATTGCTGTGCCGGTGACTCTTGAAGCCCTGCGTATGCTTGCTGCTGAGCTTCCTGACCTGACAACCCAAGCATAGCCTGCTGTTGAGCTAATGCGCCTAAACCAGCCTCTCTAAAGGGGGCCATTTGCTCTTGTGTGATATCAAACTGCCTGCGCGTTTCTTCTACACCAGCTTGGGCTGCTTGGGCTTGAATATCACCAGCCCTACGCGATGCCCTGCCAGCACTTCTACCAGACAGTGCATTTAATACTAAGCCACCTGCTACTAACCAACTCATAACTTTATCCTCATACCAATATCCACCCCGTATCGCCCGTACCAGATTGCTTAATGTATAAAATATTGCCAGCCGTTCCCGCATCATCCATATATCGCTGTGTTGGACTGGCAGTAACTACGCCTTCTGGTGAGCCTGTACCGATAATGGGCGTGTTTAAATTAACTGCCTTAGTCATGCCCTCGATATACTCAGCAGTGCGCTGTGTGGGCTTGCCTTCCGAGTCCAGCCATGCAAAGTGCCTCTCTAGTGCAATAATCATGCGAATGCCGCCTCTAGCTTACTAATCACACATTTAACCGGATCACCAAACGCAAACCGATAAACGCGAACATTAGAAATCTGACCACCTCTAAACCATACTTGCTGCTTTCTATGTTCGCCTTGCTTGCCTAGTCCACGTCTAACACCGTTACCAAAGGTATAACCGCCATCATCAGAAAACGACATGCTAACTTGAGGATCGACGCCCGGTATCAAATCATCATCACCAAACGTGTAAGGAAATTTAATCGGGAATGTGCTTTTTTTCTTTTCCTCTAGCCCGACACCAGAATTACAAGTTAATCGAATCTTTGATACCCTGATCCGCTCGCCTTTATTCTGGAATGGAATAGTAGATACACTGCGATTAATGGCAATGCCGTATTCCTCATAGACATCTCGCTCTAACTTACCGATGCGCCCATCCTGACTGTCAGTCACCAGATTAAAGCCGTATGCGTCGATAATGCCATTTACCCGCCATGCTATCGGTCTGCCTTCTAAATCTTTAGATTTGCGCTCATGCCATAAGCCAGTAGCCGCGTCATATGTCATACAGCGATTCTTAAAGTGGAAATTAACAAAGAATCCACCAAACGCTGAATATGTGGTTGTATAAATTCCCTCTATTTCAGCATCTGTTGATTGCTGTAAAATATTATCAATTGCCGTGGTGCTAATCTTCTGTTGTGAATTGCCTGAAAACTTCCAGATAGCAGGCTGATCATTCTCGCCACCGCCAATGCCAACAAAGCCGCCATCAAAGTCAATCAATGAGAATTTAGACCTAACACCAATCTGCATGACCGCACCCGGCACAGTCTGAAACGCAAACCCAGCGCCGCCGATATCCTGAAATAACTCCATAGTTACCTCACCACCGACATACAGTTGATTTCTATTGACATGCAGTCCAGTTATCAGGTCAGGGTCAATAGAAGGTACGCCATAATCCAAAGCGTCATAAGTTAGCCCATCCCGCAAATTGGAATGAAACACAATCGGATTACTCTCAGCATTATTCGTGTTGTTGTAATGCACGAAATAACCAGACTTATAAACAACTTGTTCAGATGGTCCTAGTGTATTTGTAAAGTTAGTGTCTGTGATGATCTGCAAGCCACCAGCAACACTGTAGATATATCCGGCAACATTCGGCACGACTATACATATCTCAAGGCCGTTATCAGCCATAGATACACGGCCTGTGCCCGTGATTGCGCCTAGTATTGTCGTGGTTCCATCAGAGTTAATTCTGTATAGAATATTGCCATTAACCGTATAAGCGATACCCGCCATCGTATGAGTGCCACGGCTTGAGCTATTGCCAGCCACCGCAAACGACTCTATTCCATCAGCGCCAATTAACTGAGCTTGTGAAATAGCATTAGCCTGTGGGACTTGAGGTATAAAATTGATACACTCTTGTGATGCTATAGGCCGGTTAGCATCTTCATAAAAACCCGTTGCTATTGGTAGCTCAACCATTACGGAGCAGGACTACCAACGCCTTTAGCACTCGGCACATACTCGGCTAAGATCGAGTAATCATAGCTATCACCGGCGACACCGTTTTCAACAATAATTTGTAGGGTATAGCCAACCGGCAATAAACAGCGCATCGGAATTGGTACTTGTAGTGCATCACCAATAAAAGACGTTTCTCTAAATATACCGGGCATAAACTCATGATGCTGATTTGATTGACTCGCAGCCACGACAGCGCCTGAATGGGAATCAAAAACAGTATCGCCCTCTTTGTCAGTGATTCTGAAAACGACACGTCTATTTGCTACTGTTGCATCAGTAGTCAAAACAACTTGGCCGTATAAAACGCACCGCTGCCGACTATCTGCTGTTATGCTGGTTGTTACGTTACCGGCTACACCAGTTCCGCTTGATTTAATGGGTTGCATTTAAAAATTCTCCTTTTCGACAGTAGGAAAAAAATTGTCGTCGTTGAAGGTGCTGCATTCATTAGCCTCACCCATTGGCAATGTATCAGGGTAGATAGATTGCATTGGCTTTCGATAGACACTCATCATGGTTCGCAGTGAGTTATTAGCTATCGCTATATTCTCTGCGCTCAATGCAACTTCATAGATAGGTGCTAGTCTTGCTGCTAGGTTGTATTTAAACGTGCTGTGAGCACCGCGAGGGATACGCACCTCATCAGCTAAATCATTGACAGGAGCAAAGCCTAAGTTAGCACCGGATAGCTCCCATTCAAGACCGAGATCATTAAATATCTCTAATGCCTCATTCGCCATACTAGATTCAATAGGCGTTTCTGCTGCACGAATACCCAGTATTGAAAATGAGCCTTCGATTAAATCCAGAGCCGTAGCCATGGTTATTCAGCCTTTGGCTTTGTTTCTTCTTTCTTTGGCTTTGGTTTCTTCTCGCCTTTTAGCTTCCATTTATTGGCCCTTGCTGCCTCAATGGTTGCTGGTGATTCGTTAAGCTCTACTTCTACACCGCTTGGTTTAATCCAGATCGCCATATTCTTTACCTTTTAATTAAAAGAAAAATAGGAGGGCTTTTACACCCTCACTATTAATGGTTATACGCCGTAAGCCTGACCCGCAAAGAACGGATTAAACGTGGCGTATGCTGGTAGTAAATCAAAACGGATTTTCTGCTTATTTGCAGCACCGTCTGAATACTTGGTTACACGAATCTGAATGCCGTCCTCAGTTGTTGCGATAGTATCCGTTGCATACAACTTGTTTAGGCGTACAGAGCCAATACCATAAGCGTCCTGATGATAGAACATAGCAGGCTGGTAAGTTGCACCAGTCGCACCCAATACAGTGATGACCGCGCCGTTAGCCAGTGCTGTGTCAACTGTGTTGTATTGGCCGTTAGCCTCTTGAATACCGGGGCCAGCCACTACTAAAGTGCCTTCACCCGATGCGCCCAGAGTTACATCAGCCGTTACCGTACCAGACCATAAGACCTGCGCACCCGTGCCATCAATGAAGCTATCGCGAGTCGAAAGACTTAAACGGTTACTGCCTGCCACAGTGATGATATCACCAGCTTTAACAGTTGCGTTTGCTTCCAGAGCCGTTACAGCGATTGATTGTGTCATGGTGTCTTTGGCCGCCGCATAAGTAGCCGTAGGGGCTGCCGTCAAAGTACCGGCACGATCCGCACCAGTCATTGACGTACGAGTAGCCAAACAACTTGATGACATAACACGCAGACCCGCCAGTTTGTTAGATACAACAGAGTTCTGCCATGCTGTATTAACCAAGCTATCAGAGCCATTGCCTAAGCTATTTTGCACATCAGCCAAAGCCGCTGTTACAAATGGGTTCATAACGTAGTTACGACGACCATCATTAGGCACACCGATTGAATCCATCAGTGCGTTTGCACCTGCAACATCAGACCACGCATCGATAGCTGTACCAACAGTCCCGTAATGTAGGCCGCTGTTTTTGTACATATATGCGCTGAAATCAGTCTCTAAGTCTGTAACCAGACGTGATGCTGATGGTTTTAGGATTTCGTCCAGCTTATCTAGCTTTAATGCTTCGTCTACTTCATCCCAGTCCATGTGAACTGTAAAATAGTCCTGAACTGTACCGGTAGCTTTACCAGCGACGATATCAGACGAATCAACCGCTGAGATATCACCGTCAGAAGTACGGTCAGACTTGTAGTCATGTGGACGTTTAAAATCTACTTGTGAGCCTGACTTAGGTGAAAACTTGTCAGAAAGTAGCTGTGTGTTTACTGTTTTTGTGACAACCCGTGAGGACTCAAACCCTTTTAGGAATGATTCCGCAATCGGGCGCGAAAAGTTACTGTCAAGATTATTTGTACTAGCCATTGTAATTCCTTATTCATAAGTAGCTCCGGCTGGCCCCCTCTGTTCTTCTGCTAAAGAATTACCAGTAGTGATAGGCTCTATCGGAGCCGGTGCTGTACTTGTTTGCACCGTCTGTTTGTTAGTTGCAGATAACTTGGCAGAAATTACACCGACTTGCACTGCTGCATTCATCGGGTCGAGTGATGCGATCTGTTGAGCCATATCAAGGTTTTTCCCTAAGTAATGCACCAACTGTGGCGCGTTTTCCTGTGCCTTGATCATTGAAAGAGTATCGTTAGCAAAGCGCGGTAGATTCTGAACATCATTCACATATTCAGGGTTTTCAGTCGCGTACTTTACTTCGGCATTGTCATAGCTCGCATCAATTTCCTGCTGCTTTGCTCTAGCCTGCTCTTTCTGTTTCGCCTCTTGACTTGCTGACAATCTTTGATCGACTTCATAAGCAATCAAGGCAGACTGATATTGATTTTCATCAAAGTCATACTGCTCTAATGTCGGCTTGCCTGCTGGCTCTTGAGGTTTACTTCCAGATAGCTGCTCTTTTAGCTTTCTGTTTTCTTCCTCGGCTGCTTCACGCCCTCGTTTCTCACCGTATTTCTCTGCGGTTAATTTGTTAATGCGTTTTTGAACACCGTCTACTTCCGCATCTTCTGTGGTTGCTGAATCCACTTGAGTCTCTTGATTTGCCGCGTCTTGATTCTCAGTGCCCTGAGCTTCAACCGCTTGCGCCTCTTGATTCTCATCAAGTACAGCCTGCTGTTCTTCTGACATTTTTTCGCCTCATTATTGAGTATTTAGCCGAATGATTAGGCATTCGTAACCTTGTTAATGATTATAAGACTATTGATTGATTTATTCAATCATTGTAAGTCCTGCTCTGTTAGCTGACCTGTCTGTAATTGCTGCACAATATCAGCCGCCTGTTCGCTGTTTGGTTGGCCTTCTTGTGTGATATCTTGAGCGCCTGCCACTATATCGCCTTGTGTGATTAATAAATTGCGCTGATTAGCCGTTAATGGTGCGCCTAATGCAACTTGCTTTTCAAAGGCTTCAACCAATGTCTTATAGCCCGACATAGATTCTGTCTGAGTTTCAACTAATACTTTTTGTGTATCAGCGTCTTTCTTCTCAATGTTCGCCTGCATCTCTGCTGTCTGCATTTCTACATTATCAACTAGCGCCTGCTCATCTGCTGATGGTTGCTGCGGCTGATCTAGCCCCATTTCTTTTGCCTCATCCTCTGTAGGCTCGACTAAACCCTGAATAATCATCTGCTTTCTGATTCGCTTAGTGATTTCTTCTGACTCGCCAATATTCAGATTCTTAGCAATTAAATCAGTCGATAGCTGTTCGAACATCGGGCTAACTGCGGCCAAGTCTGTTAGCTGCCTTGCTGTTTCTTCTCGCATTGTCTTGGTAGCTGGCCCAGTATCAACCGATACAGAATACTTGCCTTTCTTGAGGTCATTAACAATAACAGTTTCGCCAGTTTCTTCATCGAGAATAGGCTGGTTAAAGTCATCAAGTGACTCCATGTTTATGTTATGAGACTCAACACCGCCATCCATATTCAATATCTGGATCATTTGCGGGGTGTCGTAAATCTTAGGGATAAGATCAACCAAAATTAAAGCACCGTATTCTTTCGACTTCTCAAGATTATCGCGGTACTCAAACGAGCCTCTATCGCCCATTTCAGCCTGATTAATGACAGACTTTTCACTTAATAACTGTGGAGCATTACCCAATGCAGGGGAATGAATACCCATAGTCGAATGCACATCACTAGCCGCTTGCTGTGTTTGCTCAATCAATGAGTTTTGCATCTGTGGTGCGCCGCCCCTTTGAGGTATTCCGGGGAACTCAGCGTCAGGCTTAAAGAAAATAACAGGGTCATTGCTGGTGTTCATCTTAGCCCATTGCGATTCCTCACCTTCTGCCATCTTTCTAGTGGCGAAGTACGGGTCCTTGGCTGTCAGTGCTGTTGCTTCAATCTTTGCCGATGTCGTGTAATTGTAAATACGTGCAGCGTCTTTGGCCTTGCGAACCTTACCACGAACAAATGTTTTACCTTCTACATGTGAGATTTCACCATATTCAGGTACTAACGGGATATATTTACCAGCCCATTCATGCGGCCCGCTTAATATCTCAGCGCCGTTCATTTTGTACATAACAACTTTATGAGATTTAACTGTGCGCTTTTTAACTATCGTTACATCATTGGCTTTCAGCTCATCTAACACCTTGCTTTCTTCATCAAGATCAATGACTTTGCCATCTGACATAAGCGCAATATTTTTACTAACTGGCTCTTTCTTCCAATACTCAGCAATTCTTATATTGTCGCCATTAAACCATAGACTACAGCCGCCTTGCTTGTAATCATCTTTGTTAAAGTCTGTAATCGTGGCATCTGGATACTCTGCCTCGAATGCCGCTGTAGACATTTCTGTTATTAACCATGCCTTGGTAGCGTCCCGCTTGTCGTACTCTTTCGCATCCACATTGAAATACAGCGAAGTAACAGCCGAGTTAATAGGCTTAACGACTATATCCTGCTTGAAAATATCATCATCGTTGTATTTGGTGAGATAACGCCACCCACCATAACCACCCTTCAATGATTCTTTGAATGAGTTATCATAAGCATTCTCAGCATGTGATTGCTTCTCAATACTACGGATAATGCCATCGTATATATTAGCGGTATCAACATCAGCCCCACCACCATCAGGATTAACCTTTACCCGTGTCTTACTCTGTCGCTGATCACCTATAATCTGATTCAATGCCTCACTAACTAGATCAACAGTGTACATAGGACGATTCTTACGGGCCTTCCTTGCATTGTCATCCCACTGACCATCCTCTGAATCAACAAAGAGCATATCTTCTACTGCTTTCTTTCTCTGATCTCTCTCAGCATCTTCAACCAATGCGAAAGCGTCGATAGATTCTCTGTGTATTTTCTGCAATTCTTCTGAATTATCAGCCATGATTAAAACTCACTTGAAAAATTAATTGGTTTTGATTCTGTGACAATACGAGGCATAAATATACTCATCATTATTGATTCAAATACGTTAGGCGAATCGATACCCAATGCCTTCATTTCTTTTTTACCTAATATCTGCATTAGCCCGCGTGAATTATCCTTTAACGGAACACTGCAAGCCTCTGATCGCAATCCCTGCAAGTTATCTACGCCCTCAGAATCAATGCTAATCATATCCTCTGGGTCGATGTATTCACCTCTAACTACGCATTTGTAAGTGTTATAAAACATATTCGCCAAAATAATATGGTATTGAGCGCGATTGTTAAGGAATGTCTCTGCGTATGTTTTAGGCTTTGTGTCGTTGTCGCCAATTGCAGGCATGTAGATTTTCTTTGCATTATCCTGTGATAATCCAGATTGAGAGCCGCGAAACATATGATACTTAATATGCGTACCTTCAAAAGCATCTGACACCTGTCTTTTTAGACCTGTTCCCATTCCATCACCATCCCATACGAACCAATCAGCCTGATTCTGTATAGCCAGACCTGTAGCCCAGTCACACCCCTCATCTATTTCGCCTGTTAGCTTTTCTTTTGCCAATTTGATAATAGAGCCGTGGCGCAATGAAAATCCTTTCGGGTCGTTTCCTGTATCTGATGGATCGTGAGCAGCGACTTTAGCGCCATGAGGCTCGAATACTTTCTTTAACCTGTCTATCTTATGAGCATCAACACACGCATCAAACCATTCCGGCTTAATAATCGCGTTATCTACTGTATCAAGGTATCGGCCTAGCCACTTATGCTCATACGCAGCCGTTGATAATTTATCGACATCATCAAGCCTTTCTTCTTCAAGTCCTGACATCTTAAACCAGTCCTGCGGCATGTCGGTGTAATTCATCTCAATGACCATGATTAGATCATCTTCATAGTATCCGCACCTTGCCAGCTCTTTTTCTGCACGTACTAGCCATTTCTTAGCCACCGCACCAGATTTAGAGCCTCTGTTCATTGTGATAATGATTTCAGGCATTTTAATATCTTCACCGTCAATCTTACGCTGGGTATCCTCTGCGTTTAATCGAACCGATGCAGTAAGCACTCTCAATGTATTATCTGATAAATCCTCGCCTTCCTCTATCCATAGCCCATCGACACCAGATAGCGTACTCTTTAGCGAAGTGATATTTCTTGATAAACCTCGATAAAAAGCACGGCCTCCTGACTCATGGGTAATACTTGTTTTGGTGTCTGTGAAGTCCGGCAGCCCTAAACGACTAATCTCATCCAGTATAGTTCTGTGTACTGACTCCTCGATAGAGTTTTGATGCTCCCTTGCACAGCACCATAATTGACCATTAGACAGCATAGCAGCCACATAATCAGCCACCCCCGTGGATTTAGTAGAACCACGCCCACCGACTACAATCTTAATCCGCTTTGGCTTAGTAAAGACAGGCTCAAGCTTATTCACATATTCGATATCGACCTGTTTAGCCTCGCAGCCCATTAGTCTTTGTTTCCTACTGGGATAAAGTTAATTTGTGTTGTTTGAATAGGCCCACCATTAGCCCCTGTATGCTCATTTGTCGATGCATCCTTTAGACCAAGGTCTCTGGCTATAATATTGGCATTTAATAAGTCTGCTGCGGCTCCTGCGAACTTCTGAGAGCGTATCACATTCTCTACTTGCTCAACGACTTCCGAAAAATCATCTCTAGCTTTATAGTCTCCCCATGTGCTACGACCTATGCCTAAGAACAAACAAAGGCCATCTATTGTCATTGCTCTCATCTTTTTATAGTCGCCAGTCACTACCCCACCTTGGAAACTAAACAGCTTCTCGCCCTCTAAAGGATTCTCGTCTACCCATTCAAAGTATTCACAAGCGGCCTCCCATAGACATGCAGAATCAGAGAATATCTTATCTCTGCCGCTCTTGGCTCTTTTCAACCAGAACTTATTGCCGTCTGGGGACGCCATTAGTGAAGCACTCTATTTTCTGGTATATAACCACTTTCAAATATAACAATGTCGCATAGCTCTTGAGATAATCCCGATTCCATATGTATCCTTTTTTGATACTCAATAGCTTTCTCTGCCGCCTCTACATACACATCTTCTGGCGGCGGACTAATAAACAATGATCCAAACCATTTGATAATCTTCATTATTTACACCTCAATTCAATTTCATCATGTAGCTGTTTATAGTCATTCTGGAAATCATCGTCGCTTTGCATAAATAGAATATATAACATCAATCGAGAATCATCATTCAATTGATTTTCTCTATCAATCCTTTCTTTGTGTTCTGCAAAGTCTATTACGGTTCCCATATTCGTTAACCTGTTGGCGGGATAGTCCTTTACCCCTATTGTCGGGTAAGCTCCTTGATAGATACGGATCACCTCCTAGGTGGTGCGCCATTAAAATCATTAGTCTAATACCGATATATGTTTGTAATCGCCGTATATTACTTTTGTTGCTGACATTGTAGCTTCTCCTTTGAGTTGCCACAAACCAGACTGATCTAAGTCACCATCCAGTAACGTGTATGTCATGTACTCATTTGCAGTGTAGATTTCATCATCAACAGTAACGTCCGTTGTGCCTAGCGTTCCGGTAAATTCCTTTTTATCACCTACCCTTGGCAATAAAACAAAGTTTAGCGCGGTAGCTGCCGATATATCTGCGTTTAGATCAGCATATAAAACCGTTCCGTATTCGTTTTTGTTCAATGTCATCATAATTTTAATACCTGTTACGCTTGGCCCTATTTCTTCCTGTGCTGGTGGCTGTGCTGGGATAACGCCATAGTCACCCCTTGAGCCACCGTATAACCCTAGACGAGTACCCATATTACACTATTTTAAACGTATCATTGTTTGCCATTGCCGATGTCATTGCTGCGAACTCAACAACACCGCCTACTGATGTATAAGCCGTTATTTCTCTACGTTCCCCTTCTGCTGCACCACTTGTTACGATGATGTGCGCCCCTACTAGCTGATTATCACCATAGCCAGAGAGATTTGTGGTTGCTGATGTAGTGGTTAATGTTCCTGTTGCCGCGGTGCTATAGATGATACCCAAGTCTAAGTTGTTTATATCGGTTTCCATTGTGCCGATTCTTGGCTGCATATCTGCCGTGTCTGCGATAATAGCCGCTAACTGAGTGCTATTACTATCCATTTCCTGTCGATTTTGTACGGCTGTTGGAGCCGCTGACACCATGTCGGTATTTGTTGTACAAACGTCCACTAGATCAACATTAGCAACAGCTCCCGCACTGGTAGTAATCGGGCCAGAACTTACTATATCAGTAGCCACCAGAGTCGAGAGTCCTGATTGTATATCCGAAATAGGGTGAACATGATCTGTCTTTATAATAAATCCATCCCCGTTAGCAGGGGCTTCGGTTAGCGCCTCGTCCAGCGTGATTGTTTTGGTTGTGCCGTTATAGCTAAAGATAGGCCGAGATTGACCCGATAGCGCACCATCTATAAACACCATTGAGGTATCTTTGTAATGATCGTCTGTTGCCTCTGTCAATGCAGTGATAAATGAGGTTGTAGTTGCTCCGGCATCGTTAATAGTTGACTCGACTGATACCGTGCCCTCTTTCACCTGTCTAAATCCTTTACCAAACGAACCGGCAACATTATGGCCGCTTTCCGCTTCATCGTATATGTCATCAACTAATTGTGCTGATGTTGCCGTAGCCGATAGCCCCATATCATCGCCTGCTTTAGAAGGAGCGTACAATGCTTGTGTTGTGGCTAAAGTAACACCATCAGAACCAGTTATTGTATCTAAGTCTGTTTGCGCTGTTGCTAGTGCTGTGGCTAGTGCTGCGTTATCTGTTCCACGCATATCGGTATTAGTGGTGGTAGTTGCAACCGTAGTCACATTATCAACCGCGCCTGTAGTGGTATTGATTGCGCCACCGCTAACTATTGCCGTTGCTGCTATGTCGTTTAATTCGCTGACTAGTTTGGTATCGGTTTTAATCGTGAAATGCGCTGTTATGGCAGATGTATGTGTAAATGTTAATGCAACTATATCGCCATTCATTTCACCGGCTGTCAGATCGAATGACCAAAGGCCATTTCCCTCATGGACTGGTGTTACATCACCGATAGCCGTCTGAGCGCCGCCATCTAACGTATAATAGCCTACTGGCGTGCCTGTGGTTATGTCGCTACCATCAGTAGCACTGACTAGCCCTACGCTGAACCCTGTAACCGCTGTATTTTTCTTGAACATTTACATGCCGCCTATTAATTTACTTGTATTATACGCCCATGCTGGGTTAAAGCTAGATGCCGCGTCAGTCGTGAAACTAGCACTGGATACAACATTCGATTCATTCGTTGCTGCGTCATCGTGAACATAATGCGCGTAGTAAGTTGTTGAAGGCGTTAGGCCTGTAAAGCTTACCGCCTGACTACCTGTAGCTGTTACCGCTTGGCTTGATCCTGTTTTAATCGTTGCGGCTGTCTCACTGGTGTTAGTTGTAGCCGTAAAATAAAGCGTTCCGTTGCCTTCGTCGGTTGTTACCGTACCACTGGCCGTTGTGCTGCCTGTCTTTGTACCTGTAGGGCTTGATAGTATCGGGGCTGTTGTGTCACCCGATGTAGAATAAGTACCGTATACGCCATAACGTCTCGACAATGTGCTTTCTTGTGTGAATGTCGCTGGCAATCCACCCGTTGTATCCGCGTCATAGCTCGCATCACCAGCAGAGCCAGAATCGTAGTAATACGTGAATATAGCGCTGCCACTATTCCAAAAAGAAGGTGTATATTCTGTACTTGCCACCATTGCAGTAGCTAAACCTGTTGCAGTTTGCCATTGCGCTGTTGTGTCCGCTGTTATGTTACCTAATGCAAGCCTAGCGTTAGGCGCACTACCCGATACATCATAAACAGCAACTTCCGAATTACGTGTACCTGACGTGGCTTTACAATAACACGATACAGAATCGAGCTGATCGCCCGAACTAGCAACATAAGTGCCGCCCATATCGCAATAACCAAAAGGGGAGCCGTTTGTCTGGCTTGTCGCTGGTGCTGATGTATATCCAAACGTAGGCATTAGCTAATTCTTACCGGATAGACCGCAGTATCTAAAAATGACTGCGGAATAGTGATTACTTTTGTTCTTACAGGTACATTGATATCTTGATCACACCAAACCGAATTGCTATTCGCGTCCGTTGCCTTTGGGCGGTATAAGTGGAGTATTTTTCCAGTTTGATATTCATTGTTGTTTTTTGCTGAATGATAAACCGCGTAAGAATTGATGACATTATCCGGCCTAAAAGCACCATCAGCTATTTCTTCCGGTGTTAATTCTGGCTGCTTAAATACTACTATATTCTTTGTTTCTAAAGAGAATCTAAGCTGGTTGGTTGCTGGCTTGCTAATTAGATCAATATAGAACTCGAAGCCGTCACCACTATTTATAAACTCACATGAAGCGTTATTACCAGCCCATTGCACCCTTGATCCATCAAAATTATGACTACCAACACCAAAATTCAATAAACGCATAGAAAAATTGGATTCATTATCCCATAGCTTAACTTTTACTTGAGGCTGAAATGACACATCCAGAGAATCACCAATCTCAGTATCATAACCCCTGCCTATATGACGGTAGCTTGATGCATCTATTGGGCTAATCATTTATTGCTTATCCTGTTTTTTACCGATACCGATATGATTGCTTAACATATGCGCCCCGAAAAAGAAGGCTATGATTGCTAGTGTGCCGCTGATCATTAATGTGCCAAATGCAATTGATATATAGAATTTAGCCAGCTCCATATCAAAAGGCGCTACAGCCATGACAATCAGCAACATAAATAATTGAACTCTTATCCAGAGTACCGCCACTGATCTGCGGGTTTTGCTTCGCTCTGTGTTCTCGGATAGCGTCATTTTCACGAAGTCAGCCACGCTATCAGCCATCTTTAAATTCATTTTAGCTTGTTCTTCTTCCGTGAATTGCATATTGCCAACCCATCCGCCTACCTGAGAAAGCAGGCCGTTATCCTTATCCATGACGTTATCGACGGTTTTTGATGATGTGAATAGATTAGTAAACCAGCTCATTAGTGCTTACCATTTTGTAGGTGTTCGTTGAGTTTATCTATGATTTTTGGCACTGCATCGACCTTTGTGGTGCGCCCTATCTGTGTTTCTCTTGTTTGCCGCATTATTTTGAGGGTTTCTTTTTGCATAACGAGGCTATCATCCCTCTGCACTTTCATTATTTTGGTAGTTGTTAGTATTTCGGTCAATACTTTTAGATATTCTTCTCGGTAGGATAAAAGATCGTCAGATAGCTCTTTTACACTCTTATCTTGCCTGACGTTATCTATCCTATTCTGTTCAATCTGCGGGTATTTGGTTAATGCTGCTATCATCAATAAAGACGAAAGCGACAGAAAGATACTCCATACCCATTTTTTAGCCTGTTCGTGAAACTTTGATTCTTTTGGTTTTTTTGTCACAGCAGCGCCCTACCTGTGCTATTTTGTTGGTATTCCGTAATAACTAGCGGTTTCAGGTAGTTTACCATGTTCTTTGAGGTATTGTGAATTGTGGTTTATTTCGAATCTGTGGTCTTGTTGTGATTGCATGTACCAGGGTATAAAAACCTCTGGCTCTGGCTTGCTGCCTTCTGGTTTTGTTGCATCAAAAGCCCATGCGTCTATTGGTTGATCTGTATTCATAATGCTTCTCCGTATTGCTACTACATTAAAAACTTAGATTGCTACTTGTTCCCGTTATGCTCCAATGAATAATGATTGCCATCATTGAACCTGCCGCCCCATCTGCATAATGGGTGTAACGATTCCCACCATACTCCAAGCTGCTTATGATCTTCTGTTTCAGCCATAAACTCGCCATCTTTGAATAGATTTAGATCAATAGCTATTTTTAGTTTATGCGCTGAATTCTTGTGGCCGTATGCAACTTTTTCACCTAAATGGCCATGCACGCGAGGGTCACGGAATAAATCGCCCCCTCTGATCTTATAGCCAAGCTCATGCGCCTTATTGATCAGGGCTGGCAATAGTTGCATAAATAATTCTTGTTTTTCGCCTAACTTCATTATCTGTCTCTTTGTTAATTGGTGGTCAGGGCAGGACTCGAACCTGCAATGATGACGATAGGCGTGCAGTAACGCCTCGTTTTAATGCCCGACCGGAATCGAACCGGTGATATACGGAGTTTAGGCCGTTGCCTCATACCAACTGTGCTATCAAGGCTCTCGTTCATCTGATTAGCGTCTACCAATTCCGCCACTTGACCATATAAATTAGCGTAAAACCATCTGCCTTATACCACTTGTTTGGATGCTTTCGCAGATTCAACAAGGAACTTTTGACAGTCTTACGCTATAGCATATTATATCACTTAATATGCCTACCAGCTTCCAGTATTGGCATGCCAGCCTCTGTAGGTAGATATATAATCTGGCCTTCCTTTATTTCATCCAGCTTCTCAATAAAAAGCCATCTTAAATAACCCTCAGACCCGCCAAGTGATTCGGCTACTATGTTATTTGCTTCTGCCGCACCCTTAGCCCGTTCTATTTCTGCATTAGCCCAGTGTTTTGCGCTGTCGCTTTTTGCTTTCGCTTCATTAATTAAAATCTGCCTATTTTGCTCCGCTCTTGCAAGCTCGGCCTCACCTTTTAATCCTTGCTCCCAGACATTGTACATCGGACACCCTCCTAATGATGCCAGCACAATAATAAATAATGATATAATTGCTCTCTTAACCCAGTAAATTATACCGATAGATTCGAGTGCATTGTTTTTTTCGTAATCTCTTAGCTTATCAAATTCATCAATCTTCATTTCTTCTCTCCTATTAGTTAATGCTAGAACCCAACCGGCTCATCCAATTAAAGTATTAGTTTAATTACCGGATAGGCTCTGAACTCTTTGTCAGAACGGTATTGAGTCCCCAAACGGATCGTCATCAGCCGGTGATTGCTGCTGTGGCTGTGGCGCACTTTGAGGCTGTGATGCGCCCCCTTCTGATTTACCACCTAACATCTGCATCTTATCTGCGATAATCTTAGTTTTGTAGTGTGTTACGCCTTCTTTATCCCATGACTCTGTTTTCATTCGCCCTGATATCATTACCTGTGAGCCTTTATTCAGATACTGAGTACAGATTTCAGCAAGCTTTCCAAAGGCCGTTATATTAACCCACTCCGCACCCTCTTTGTCTTTAGACTTCCATCCGACAGCGATACTAAAATCACATACTTCTGTTCCTGATGGCATAGCCTTTGACTCTGGGTCTCTGCCAAGCCTGCCTATAAATGTACACTGGTTTAAATCATTAGCCATTGATGTATTCCTTCGTTATTAATTTAAAATAAATTTATGTACCGCATATAGTTGCGGATAGAACAATCCAACCCATAACCATATATTAAGTAATTTCATTGCAGCAAGCACAGAAACAAGACCGAAACTCGCAGAGGCAATCGTATACGTTATTCTTTTTTCATCCCACTCAATATCCTTAATATATCTTTCCTTTTTTAATGCATCTTCCATGTCTTTTGTAATATTCATATCGTAATCTATACGAATCCCTGTTGCATACTCGACAATATCTCTTTTTTCAAAGTCATATTTCGTTTTAATCATCGCCTCCCAGCAGCTAATATTATCAACATGAATTGACATTCTATACGCCTTGTTTGCCATATACACAAATAGACAAAATACGACCAACGACTTAATCAGAACACCACCTGCTTCCATTCTTAACGCCATTAGCCCAAGCTCTGCCACGTCTCCACCATACTGATCAATAACAGTTTTAGCCGCATCGAAATACTTTTCCATCTTATCAAATGCAAACTCAACAACCTCTGTTTCTTTGCTCATCTTAAATCCCCGCCATTTTTGATAGTTCGCGCTCCTCATCGGATACGCTCTGAGTTTTAAAGCCGCTATCTTGTGGACAGTGCTTTAGTCTTAATCTTATTCGCTGGTTATGGCTGCATTTATGCTTGTTTCTAAGATGCGAATTAAGCACCATATCATCACGAGCAAATACATCATTACAGCCCTTTATCGGACACTTCATTTCCATTACATCACCGGCCTGTAGTTGAAGAAATCAAATAATTCGTTAATCTTCTCATAGTTGTTTTTCTCGTTTCTGCGTAGTCTCTGCCGATACTGTCGCAAGCTTTCGCCAATATACGCGCCTGTTGCCTCCTCTTGTGTCCAGCCTGACCCACATGCCATCCGGTTACTTATTAATGACGGCTTAATCTTTCGCGTGGTTGGTGGCTCTGTCTTAACTTTGTACGTGACCCACCATGCCGAACTGCGCTTAAACGGTATACCCTCGATATAACCTAACCATAGCTTTAGAGGTTTTAACCCGCCTGCGTTTTGTCTGTGGTCAATATCGAGTATGTTCTTTGCTATTTCTAGTTTTTTGCCCATTACTTACCCGCCTTATCCGAAATTCCCTTGAACTTAGAGATAGGATATCTGACACCATTATCATCAATCTTTAAGTTAGCCGCCTCAATTAAGTCAATTTCCAGTACATTAGCTAGATTAATTAGGTAGATAAATACGTCTGCCATTTCCTTTGTTACCGCGTTTTGCAATCTGATATCTGTGAATATCCCTGAGTTATTAGCCCATTGAACCAGACTAGCCAACTCCCCCGCCTCACCATTTATCGCCATAATCAGGTTTTTAGGTGAGTGGAATTGCTCCCAGTCCCGATCATCTCTGAATTGTTCTAATCGATGGCATAGTGTTTGTAAGCTGTCGTTATCCATTTTCTACCTCGTCGAATAAATCCGGCATATCACGTTCAGTAATTGCCTGTTTTAAATTTTCTTTTTGTATTGCAAAGTAAGATTCTTTTAATTCAAATAATACCGGCTTTCGTTTTCTAAGAACTGACATATAACCCTCTGAACCAATACCACCGAATGGACTTAATACAGTTTCACCCTCAAGGCTCCACATCTGCAATGCTCTATCTATTACGTCAAGCTGCAAAGGACATATATGTTTTTCGTCGTTTTTATCTTTCGCATTACGGTATTGAAGGGTGTTTGATTGATTGATATCAAACCAAACTGGGCTGGCGTAGTTCTGCCAAATGTTAATACTATTCCACCTTTCTACCTCGCCATTATGCGCGTTGCTGGCTACTTGTGGCACATTCTCTCCCGCGTATTCTTCAATCTTGAATCGGCCTTTAATTGGTACAGGATTAATATCAGGCTTTCTAAACATCACCAAATAATCAGGCAATCCTTGGCGGCTTTTTGAGCTATCAGTTTCAATTGTCTTATGAAGCAAGCCCATTGCTTTTGTTCGCTGCATTGCGACTACAGGGTCTTTCCAGATACAAACTTCAGAATGATAGATAAATCCGGCCTCCTGAAAAGCGCGGATAATCTCACCACGAAAGTCATTAATCCCGATAAATCCGTCATGCGTTTTGCTGGTTGGCAGATTCATACAGTGTACCGCAATAATACGACCTTCCATATGCGTCCGGTAATGCTCTTTAATTAGATACTTATAATGCTGCCAAAATTCACCGCGAGTATTGCTATTACCCATATCACGGTCTGAATTAGAATAAGTAAACAAGCTTGCGAACGGTGGCGAATAAACCGAGAAATGTACGCTATTGTCTGGTATGCCTTTCATCAACTCAACACAATCACCGTGATATATCGCGTAATCGTCATTTACTTCACTATCAATACAATCTGTCATTTAATGTCTCCTTTTGATTATTATCGTTATTTTAATAAACTAATACTAATCAGTATTTTTTATGCACTATAAAGCCAGCTAGGGATAATCATTTTTTCACTTGGGTAATAGTTTGTTTTCTCAACTCCCGCGCCTCTTATCTCTTTTTGCATCATTTTTTGCATGTGCTTAACCATCTGCTCTGACATCTCATCATGTTGTCGCTGTTTACGCTCTAAATTGTCTTTAACATGACCCTCGACATCAGTAATAATAATATGAACATTAACTTGCTCATTCTGCCCAAAACGCCATTGCCGTCGTATTGCTTGATAGAATTTCTCAAAGCTATCATCAATACCAACGAATACTTGATTGTGAGCGTGTTGCCAATTTAACCCCATACCAGCTATTGACGGCTTGCTTACGATGTTTTTATATTTACCATGCGTAAACCCTAGCAATCCATCTTCTTTTTTTTCAATCGAATCAGAGCCGCGTACACTAACTAAGTCTTTTGTAACCCATTTTTCAATATAGTCTTGTTCGTCATTTAAGTGACACCAAATAACCCATGATTCATCAGAGCTATTAACCAGATCAGCCGCCAAATCTATCCGCTTCTCAATACTTTCTTTTTTAGCTTTTCGTCGTTCTGTTAGGGATTGGGCTGGCTTTGCGAATAACTCCCCTTCTGGTATCGTTTCCGACTCAATAACATGCTCAATAATATTAAGAGGTGGCAGATCATAGCCTTCATTGCTATAGCCTAAATCAGACGGCTTTCTGATAACAACAGCCCACGTTGCCAACCACTCCCAAAACTTATCCTTTCCATGCTTTTTAAGCCTCCAAGTACCTGTATCACCAGTATCATTGATAAAGAACATTGATAGCATTTCTGACATCTTCATAATGCCTAAAAATTCCGCCTGATTACCTAGCTATACAAAATCATTCGGGCTTGGTGTTGCTGTACACGATAACCGATAGTCTACTTTTGACCATCTATCAATGATCTCAATGCGTGTACGGCCTATCTGGTTTTTTAAAATACTTGATTCGTCCAATACGATGCCCGCGAATGTTTCAGGATTAAAATACTGCTGCATTTCATAGTTAGTGATATAAATACCATAATCCGTCATTTCTGATTCATTGCGGATATATTTAACCGGCATAATGCTAAATTTTTCAGCTTCTTCTATTGTCTGCCTAGATACTGCTAATGGCGCTAATATTAAAACAGGCTTACCAGTATGGAAGTGTATCGCCTCAGCCCATGATAACTGCATGAGCGTTTTACCTAGCCCTGTATCCGCAAATGCAGCAGACCGTCCACGCTTAACAGCCCAATTAACAATATCGCCCTGAAAATCCTTTAAATAGCTGTTTATTTCATTAGCCACAAACCCGACATTATTCGGGATATAGCTTTTTGTGCTGATAAATTCTTGATATTCCAACTCTCTCTCCCGTTTTTTATTATCTTATTACTTAAATTTACTTATTTGAAATCAAAGTTTTTTATGGCGCATAAACCATTGTGATGCCATGTAGCCAGTAATCATGCACTTGACCATTTGACCCTTAACTAACTTATTTGAGTCAGGAAGGCGTTTGTGTAAGATTTCGTTCGGTATGCCAGTTAAAGCTGATAACTCTCGGCACGTGTACCCTGAGTGCAATCTGACAGCGTTTTCAGCGCGTCTTACATCTGCCATGCGCTTGCCTGATTGTGTAATGTGCTTATCAGCTAAGAATGATGTTATCGGGTCGCTGTTTCTGTGGCATGGTGTGTCAATCATTTTTTCACCCCCTCTAACCCTTCTTTGGCTTTCTTTTGACAGAACGCTTGTATTGCAGGCCATTGGCTAGGCTTGCACCAGATTTCTTTTCTTACAAGCCCCTGAGCGCGTTTTCGCTCTTTGAAGTCGGCTTGTGTTTCGGTGTTTGATTTAGCCATAGCGATTAAAGATTTGTTTCTAAATCAATATCAGGAATAATCGCTTGTGGTTTAAATATTATCCTGTAGTGATATACGTCAACATTAGCAGCATCAACTTGCTCTGAAAAATATGTAACATTATCCGATAGACCAAGGTAATGTTTTTTATATTGATCATGTCCAGTTTTACAGGTTACACCTAGTCTTGTGTTTGTTTGTTCTACCGAACAACGACCTTCCATAGAAAGCATATATTCGCCAGTTATTCCATTATAAAACACAATCCTTCGTTCAATTTCAAATTGCTCAGCCGCTATTGATAGATTGCGGGACGCAACATCTGCATCAGTACATCCAATAAAATTAGATGCGGTCAGAATAACAATAATAATTGATAATGTTTTTCTCATCTTTTAACCCTCTTTGTTTTATTTATTTACCCTATGACTACTATCTTAATGATTACCGGTAATTATACCAATGAAAAGATTTTATGTGCCTATAGTTTTGTTTATACTGCTTTTACGTTCATGCAAGCGCGTATGGCATTACCTAAAACAACATCATTATCTTCATTGTCATCAACAACCGCGATAGCCTCTGCACAAGCATGGCGAGTTATCTTGTCCTGCTCCACAATAGCTTCACGTATAGCTCTATCGATTAGCTCAGACATTGGCGTTAGTTCTGGAACTCTGGCTTCAAACTGCTTGCTATATTCAAGCTCTATTTCCTTTCCTGTTTTCATATATCACCTGTTTGGGTTAGTGGTTAAACAAAGGTAATGGCTTCATTAATTCAAGCTTATCTTTTAATGTAAAATGCTTTTTCATGTAGTTTCCAAAGCTATAATTCCAAACTTTACACTCAGGGCATTGATGTACTTTGTAAATAGTGTTGTCCTGAAATGGATCAGATTGGTTGTACCCTATAACTCCTTCATGGCCGCAAGGCTCATAACCGCATCTCATAGGCTGTTGTTTAAAGTCTGACATTAACGCCATCTTCTATCTCCTTAACTGTTTGGGGTGGCTAATCTTCTACAGGCTCATAAGTTTGCTCAAAAATATCAGGCTTACAAGGATAATATTCTCCCTGCACTCCTTTGATTATGAAATCGCCCTCCTGTGCAGTCATAGTTCCCTCTAAAGTATGGATTTCTAGTATATTTCCACGAGAAGGCGACCAGAATGATTTTGGGTAAAATTCTTTCATCTCTTGTATGTTATTTCCGAGCCACTGCACAGCATCGATAATAACTGGCTTCTTTTTATATCTCATCTCTCTCATCCTTTATCTGTTAAGGGGCTAATAATTCTGGGTTTTCGTGGATGTTTCCGACAACAAGAAGTCCGTCATTATCATGCATCAATATTGTAGATAGTGGATAACCATCTTGATATTTACTTTGCTTGCCGATGAATGATGTCCCGCGATAAACGACTTCCAATCTTAAAATATCTTGAAACTCTTGATCTTCATTCACTCCCTGCTGATATTCTATAAGCCATTTTGTGCCACCAACTTGTAAAATATCCCCTTCATAAATCTCAATGCCGTTTTTATCTTTTAGGCCGGTGTATTGCATGACATCAGCAAGATAAACTTTATCTAAAATGTCAGATAGTTTTGCGGCATAATCATTGAGCAATCCATACCAGCTAATCATTTCTGATGTGCTTTCTTTCCAAGCCCTAAACTTAATCTCTCTCATGATAACCTCTAAATTAAAAAGGCGGCCTCAGTGGATGAGATCGCAACACTAAGCCCGAAGGCTTCGCAGGAGTTGCCGATTTAACGGCTAGGGAAAACTTAACCAGCTATCGTTTCCTTAATTTCATCAACTAGCTGGGAAAATTGATGCTCTCTTTCTTGTAGCATTTTGAATTGTTCGTCGCTTTCTGATTTATTAACCCGAAAAACATAAAGCTGTTTATCAGGTGGAAAGTCAGCGCAATAACTTACAAAATCAATCCACTCTCTTTCTGTTTTTAGTAGGTTAAAATAAATCTGCCACTTGTAAGCAGGGTCAACATTACCCCGTTTGATATTGGCATAATGCACCGATGATATGACTGATTTAATCTCAATTATACCATCATTACCCACTAGGCCATCAGGTGAACAGCCAGAAAACCCGCAATCAAAGAAACCACCATTATCTACATCAACAAAGAATTTATCTTCATATAATGATCTGGCTATCGGTTCTTGTTCATGGCCTCTATCCATATGGGCATTGCTATACCCGTCAGAATTTGAGCGTTTACCTGTTAGTTGTTCTACTGCTATTTGTACAGCGGCCTTTTTTGCTGGCTCTCCAAAAGCCTTTCCAAAGTTGGCCATCATCTTTGAGCATGTAGAACCGGTTATTTTCCCGATTCGCATATCAAGCCACTCATCCGTATTTTGCGCTATATCATGATACTGCATTGGCTTGCTCTATCAGTAATTTCTCGTTTTCATTGGAAACATCGACGCGCTTTCGTACTGCGTCAAGATTGCCATCTCGTTTATACGCTGCAATTGCGTTATCCCATGCCGGAGTGTTAGGCATTAGCTCTTTGCGTCCTTGTGGCGGCACTGGGCTAATTCTGAGGCCGTCTACAGTCTCACCCATCATTCTGACATGGTTATCAACATAGATAGTTACTTTGCATCCAGCCCAATCGTCAATAAATGCACTGCCGGTTAAGTCTTTCATTGTGCGCGAATTGGTAGCGTTCAGAATCATAGGCTTTAACTTCTCACCTTTTCTGATTTCTGATTCAACAAAGTGAGCTGTATTAAACATGTCTTTAGTTTTCTTTGTTGCGTCACCAGCTAGGGTCACATGCTTAATAGTTAAAACCACTGGCTCAACAATATCAGCACTGCTTAAATATGGTGAATTGAATGCTTTTCTGTAATGCGTTTTGTTTTCGTTAGTCATATTCTCTCTCCTTACCAAAACTATAATTATTGTCTTACTGTTTGGCTAATCAATGTTTTTTATGGGGTATCAATTACACGCATCCGCCACAGTTACCCCAAGTCACTTGTGAATTGACGGCATCAACTAAATCAGACTTCATGTTTTCAGGGAAACCATCAGGCCAATCAGAAATAGACCAAGGACCCTGCGTAACATGCTCACTCCAATCTGAATCAAATGAAACAGACCCTCCGGGGACCATGCAGTAATCGGGAAACACCCATTGTTTTCCGTCAATAACAGCAATCAACTTTCCAGAACATAAATTCGGGTATGCGCCATCATATTCAATATTAATCACGCTCATTTTCAAGCCTCCTATCTTTCCAGTTATCATAGGCATAATCGCCATCATCTTCGACACTTTCCCAGTCACAATTCTCGAAGCACTTAGGGCAGACATCTACCCCAAGCACGTCTTGTTCTGCGATCATTGGCACAGAGCAACAGTTTGAGACTAGCTCGCTCACGATTCATCCCCGACAATCTCAACACCCGCATCGAGTCGAGCGCGGTAAAATTCAGCATTGCCATCTGATAGATCAAGGATACGTTTTGCATCAGAGTGACTTAACGTATTGCCCTTGATATCTGGCGTGTTTCGTAGCACTCGGTATGTGCTTTCGAGATTAACTTCTTTTAGTACGTCTAATAAGCTCATTTTTCTAGCTCCTATCCTATTAACCCACAATAGCCATGACCTGTCTTGACAAATTCAGGCTCTACTGAACCTTCTTTGTATACCATTTTGTCCTCTTCCACCCACATCATGCAGTCAGAGGCTATGCATACGACACCTATTGTGCCATCATCATTTGCGTCCCATCTGCTAACATCGATACTTCCGTCTTTGCACTGAGCTGTTACAACCCTGTTTGATGCCATCGGACACCACTTTTTTTTAGCCTCGTATTCTGTCATTTTCCTAGCTCCTAACTTGCTTGTTTGCTTAAAAAAATACTTTCTTCGATTCGCTGCCTAATCTTTCTATCTTGTTCAGCTTGGTACTCTCTGGCCTCGTCAGTATCCTCATCACCTGATCCGGCTGGCGGTTCTTCATCGATGTAGAATTGATCGTCGTAATCTTCCATATATCCCCCTAGTTTTTATATTTTGGCTTATGGCAATCATACTCAGGCCACACGTTACACTCTGGTAAAACTCGCGGGCTTTCGTAATCCGCCTTAAACTCAGCATAATTAAATATTATGTAGAGTATGGCTAGTAATATTATGAGTCCTTTCATGTTATCCCCCTTGGTTGCATGACTAATATACTACACTATTTATGATCATTATCAAGACAAATCAGACCAAAAGTTTTTTATAACAGCCATAAAATTATTTAGTCCTAAATGACTTGCATTAAAGTCTAGCATGACTTAGGATGTAGTTATCAATTAATTAAGGGCGCAAGCATGGGATTATACGAAAAAACAAAAGCACTATTGGCGGAGACTGGCATTACAGATGCAAAGCTGCGTGAATTAACTGGCATCCCTGATCGATGGATACAGCGATTTAGAACTAAGGATTCACACAGGGAAATATTGAACAGGATTGAAAAGATAAACAAGGCATTAAAAAAAGAGCAACGAAAACAAAAAAGGGGAAACAAATGAGCATATCAGTAATAGACCACATCGGAGAGGGTGAATTGCCGGTTAAGGTAGAAATTGAATATCAAAAGTATCGCCCTGCTGAGATCATCGACGGATTATCAAATCCAGAAGTTGAGCCGCATGTAGAGATATTGAATATTAAATCGTTTGGTTTCGATATCGACGATATTCTAACCGCTCACTCAGTTGATGATATGCGGGAAAGAATCAAAACAAAGCTAGTTAATAAAGACTTACTGGAGCTGGAAAATGAGTAACACTAAAATAGTAATATGCATATCAGAGACACCAGAAACGGCCAAGTACATGAGATCATTCTATGCTGACATGCTGGACAATCAACATTTGCCTATTGAGGTAAAAGACCATGCTGCTGAATATATCAAGCGGTATGACGAGCGCAACGCAGACAGTGATCTGCCACGGATTAAGGATTGATTATGGAATGGTATTGCTGGCCAATATTTATATTATGTTTAGCCATTTTATTAATTGGATGGTGGAATGCCTGATTACTACGATAGAGGATTGATTATGAACACACCAGAGCAGATAACGTGCGGCGAAGTAGATGTAATCGAAAGTCTAATTGAATTTATGCGAGAAGATGAAACTCATATACCAACAAATTACGAGTTGGATTTAGTACAAAAACTCATTGCTCACCATCAATCCACTCGCGATATGTACTGGCGTAGTGTTGCCACTCAAGCAAAATTCTGGACGAAAGCATTTGATAATGGCTATTGCTGGGAATGGCAAGGAAGTAAAAACAAGGACGGTTATGGTGTGTTTAGGCTTGATGATAAACAAGTATTAAGCCATAGATTATCTTTTGGATTACTGACAAATAAACATCCTAATGAGTTAGACGTAATAGCGCATCATTGTGATAACCCATTATGCATCAATCCAGATCATTTATTTGAAACAGATCAGCAAGGTAATATGACTGATATGAAATTAAAAGGGAGAGCGAATGGCACGGGCAGGTCATCAAAATATCGAGGGGTCTATTACAGAAAAGATGTTGGTAGATGGCGATGTATGATCCGCCATCAAAACAAATATATAGCTTGTGGCAATTATGAAAATGAAACAGATGCCGCGCAAGCATTTGATAGAGAGATGATTAAGTTATTTGGTGATAAGTGCGTTAATGCTCTTAATTTCCCTGAATTATCACCCCTACCCACACCACCTAGCGAGGGAGAGTGATATGAGTGACACTAAATGCCCGAAGCACGACACTGGTGGTGGCCCTTGCTACTGCAACAAAGAGCCAATGAGTGAAGATAAGTTATTGCCTGAATATGACGGCCTGATTTTTCCAAAAAGATCAAAGCTCACTTTCTTTTTTTACAGATTGAAAAAGAAATTAACTTGGCCGCAATGTAGTGGTAGGCATAGCCCATATAAACACATGACCGATGAAGAATGCAGAAACAGCTTTATGGTCGGGAATAATGCTAATAAAAAGTTTTACTGCTGTATGCGTAAAAAATGGCATTTTGGCGAATGTGAGGATATTCACGGACAGCGATTTAACCAACGCAGCAATACAGAGGTGGAGAATAATGGAAATTAAAGTAAGTAGAGAAATGGCTGTATTTTTTATGGAACAGTGTATTGGTGAAACTAACGGGCAGATGGCTGCAATACCAAATAACCCTGGACTGTGTATAGCTCATAAAGTTGACAATATGCCCAAGTTTATCGATCTATTACGTGCTATGGCTGATGAATTAGACAAGAAGCAACCATAGCAACAACATTCTATTGAGGTGAGAGAGATGGATAAAGACAAAACAAATATTGATGCCAGAATAACACATGCAAAGACGCACATCGATTTTGGAAGACGTGCATATTCTGACGGCTTCAATCATATAGTGGTTCGAATGCCTGCGGCTGATTACGGCTTTGACTTAGCGTGCGCTATTCGTCTGCGCGAAGACCTTGATATGGCAATCAAAAACGCAGCACTACCGGATGATGAATTTCTTAACTTATGCGTTTAACCCCAAGCAATCACAATCAAAAAGAGTTAACCAAACAACATAACGGGTGACGAATGAAAACACTTGAATTCACAGGAATCAATGGAGCAAAAATATCTATACCAGTGCAAGTGATTACTGGATTTTGCGAAGTTGTACATAACAGCAATGCTTATGGAAATTGCTTTATTTCAACAGGTGCAGACGGCGCAGACGGAAATGAAAATGGCTGGTATGTGCAAGATGATTACATGACTGTAAAAGCCATGTACGAAGCACGCAACTAGATAAGGCGGGGATATGAGAATACAACTAAACCAAGTTAGATTAAATAAATTTCGTGATATGGGCGGCGGTGAAATTATTTTTGATTTTAATAATGATCGACATCATGCGGTAGCAATTAAGCATGGCGACTCCCCTGCTGACATACAAAGATCATTAAGAAAATTAGTAGTCGCTATGATCAACGATGAAGAGCTGAAGGATTAACCCCTAACTCTGAGGATTAAGGAGAGAAGATGAGCCACACACTAAGCACAAACAAAGAGCTATCCTGTATCCAGCTCACATGCTGCGAGACGGATATAATTACATTAACAGTAGATTATGACTGGCTAGAGAAGCATAAACCCCATACAGGGCAATTCTCGGCCATTTATGATTATTATTTAGAGGTTAAAAGGAGGGGTGAATTGTGAGTGATTTGGAGGGTATTAAATGGCTTTTGTATATATGGTTTGTATTGTGGTTACTTTTTAAGTTTTAATAACCCCTCGATCCTGATTGATTGAATCAAGAAAGAGGCAAG
>Ga0316207_10001067_pt1 | contig 36627 bp, 61 predicted proteins | sample 6weekpyrite_MG_FD_204943 | JGI IMG/M metagenome (GOLD analysis project Ga0316207, IMG submission 204943) | Microbial mat bacterial communities from mineral coupon in-situ incubated in ocean water Damariscotta River, Maine, United States -... | ecosystem: Environmental > Aquatic > Marine >... | reverse complement strand
CCGTCCAGCAGGTTCAATTCCCCCGCGCTGCTAGTGACACCATCAAGGATATTCAACTCGGCAGCGGTGCTTGTCACACCGTCGAGGATGTTCAGTTCCGCCGCCGTGCTGGTTACAGCCACGCCGCTGACTTGCCAGCCAACGAGATTCGGAGCAATCGCCGTGGTGCCGTCAAGCAGACCGTCAACCGAATCCCAATTGGTGTTGGTTTTCGTGCCCCAAGTATCCTCAGACGCACCAACTTCCGGCTTGGTCAGGCTGTAGGTAGCGGTTACGGTGTCTGCCATTTGCTCAATTCTCCGTCCATGCGGTCACGCCCATTGACGCCGCCGCCCAACTAGTGCCCGTATCGCTGTTTGCCGAATACGTGCTGAACGTAGGCCATGCGTCGCCAGCGGCTCCGGCGTTAACCGTGACAGTTGCCGCGACCACCGCTGCGCCTTGACCGTTTATTATGATGTCGTCTTGCGACGGCTCTTGAATGATTTCCGCCGCTTGCCCGGTGATGCCCTGCTCGATTTGAGCCGGATAATACGTGGTCACTGGATGCCCCGTGTCCGCATCTTGAGGCCGGACCCACCGCTGCGACCGCGCATATCGCTTACCGCAATGCCGTCAAGTGCGGTCTGATACATCGCGGCCCACACAGACGTGCGTTCGTCCGCTTGCAGGTAAGGCGCTGATTGCACAAGAGCACCATAAAGATAGACGTTTGGATGGTTCGTCAGAACCCAGTTCGTCGTGTTGCTATCTGATAGCGCGGTGATGCTGGCCAGATAGACCAACTCCATCGTGTAGGTTGTGTCTGGCGTTGGATACAGTTCTATCTTGCCGTCCGTGAATGTCCAGAAGCGGGGAATCCCCGCCGTGTCGGTCGTGTTTTCGCGCATCTGCGCCATTTCAGCCGAAGATGTGAACTCAATGCGGTGTTCATTCTGCGTGTCACTACCGAGCCGGATCGGCTCAAGGAAGTCGCTAGGCACGTCCATGAACTGCGCGCTAGTTGTCGCGTTTGATCGCTTTTCCATGCGCCAATGGCTGATTTTTTGGCCAAAGTCGGCTTCCGCAAGCGTGATGAAATCTGGGATAACGCTCGTCAGGTCATCTCGGTTGAGAAAGTCACCGACGCTGGTTTGCAGGTTCGCATAGGTATCCAGCGCCATCAGTCATCCACCGTGATATCTGCCCAGGCTTCCGGCTCTGCCTCAACCCATTCCAACCCATTTTCTTCCCAAGTGATTTCCCACCTATCGGCCCACCGGCCCAGCCCGATATGATCGCGCCCGAACGGCCCGCCCGCGCCATCGACATAGGCTTCCCGCTCAAGCAACAGGATCGGCCTGCTCTTTGGCGCGGTTGTCATCTTGCGCCAGACGGTTTTGCCCGAGGGTCTTGCCATCAGAAATACCCCTTAAGATTGCGCCTGATAGGCTTGCTTGATTTCAGATCGTCAGCCCGGCGCAGGAAGTCGATGCACATGCCTCCAAACGCATCCGCGCCGTGCGATGACCAATCATGTTCCGGCCCGAGACCAATGCCGCGCTCGTCGTCACGCCGCTCATGATACCAAGCCAGCGCGTCACGCCCGCCTTGCGTCTTGTCCCTGTCAAACCTAATTGACGGAAACACCCGCCGCGCGGTCTCGACACGCTTAATTGCCGCGCCTGACCCGACGTTCGGCATTACCTGAACCGTAAATCCGGCGTCGCGCAGGTAGCTTTGCGGCGTGACCTTATGAACCATGTCGTGCTTCGTGCCGTCATGTGGCAGTTTGCATAGTGCATCGCCGTGATTATTGCGGCGCAGCCAACCGACATGTTCGCTGAACTCTTGCCCGACAGCCTCGTAATAATCCAACACCCGCAATTCGTTGCCGATGAACTGGCATACCCATATCGCGGTTGCGTCGCTCTTGCGGCTCGTGCCGCCGATGTCCCAATAAGCCCGCTTCGATATTAGCGGATCAGGCGCTTGATTGCCAACCCGGTTTTCGCGCTCCGCTGCCTCCAAGTGGCTGGCGAAATAGGCTCCTTCGTAAACGCGCGCATACTCGCCTTCCCAAATGTGCCCGTATCTATCTGGATCGGTCGATTGGCAATCCTGCCTCTCCTGTTCCAACTCGTTAGGAAACCATGGGTTGTCGCGCCAATTGCATTGAACAACGATAGCGTCGGTCGGCATGTGCGAGCCGCGTAGCATCTTGTCAACCGGGTCACGCGGATTTCGCGGGTTCCATGAGAACCACAGTTCAGACCCTGCCGTGCGGATTGTCGGGCGTAACAACTCTAAAGATTTTCCCGACAGCGTTTGCGCTTCTTCGACCCAGGCGCGGTGAAATCCCTCCAATGACTTAATCGAATCCGCTGTATGATCCCTCATGCCCTGAAAGATGATCAGACCATCCCCCGGCGTTTCAATGACATCCTTGAACACCTTGAAGCCTTGCGCTTCACCTAAGCCGAATTTCTTCAACTTGGTTTCTATCAGATGCTTTGCTGAATCCTTTAGGCTCTTTTGAACTTCACGAATGCAGGCCATTCTTAGACCTTCACCGTGATCACCAGGAAAGCGCAGCGCGTCTTCCGCTGTCATTTCCCCATAATGATGCGATTTGCCAGACCCGCGTCCGCCATGCGCGCCCTTGTATCTTGCCGGTTCCAGCAATGGCGCAAGCGCCGAAGCTGTCTCAATTATCAGGGCTGACAATGCGCCGCTCGATTTTGGTTACTTGGATTTCGCCGCTATGCTTGTTGTCTGTCTTCTCAACTAGCAACCCGTGCAGTTTTGCTTTGCCTAGAGTTGCGGCGTTCATGGATGCTGGTTGATCGAGTTGCGCGGCGATTGAGCGGTTTTCGTTTAACTCCGCTGTGATGGTTTCCACTGTGACAAGTGTGCGTTCCTGCACAGCCGCGTGCAATTCTGAAACCCTTTGCGCAACCTTTGTAGACGCGAGTATTTTGCATCCGTTCACCCAAATACTGCTTGGCTTCGTGTCTTCGCCCACATTGTATGCGCGTCTATAGGCTTCTGATGCGTTGCCTGTTTCTACATAGGCGAGGGCGAATGCTTCCTGTTTTGCGGTTAAGGCCATGAGTGCTTACCAGTCCGCTTTGCGGGTGCTGGCCCTCTAGTTGTGCTGTGACACCCATCCACCATTAGTCGCCTCAATGAACGTGGGGCCGCGACCTTAACGCTTGCGCGCATGGCGGTGCTGAACGGCGGTGTTGACCGTTGGAAGTTTGGCCCCTGATATTTTGAACGCGGTAAGCAGCGGCTAGGGCTATGCGTCAAGTCACCGCCGCTTCCCTTCCGGTGTTGGCCCCGGTATTGCCCTGCGTCCAGAGCTGCCATGCTTGACGGCCTATTTCGGCCCCGACCCGTATTTATGTGCGGGTCTTTCCCCGCTTGTCAGCCCTGCGCTGGACCTGCGAAACGGGCGCTACCCGAATATGCCCTCGGAAACAAAAACGCCCGACCTTTGCCGGGCATTCTTCGCGTTGCGAATATACTGGCGCGTTCATGCGGTAATGTCAACGCTATTCGCTGATCATCATCCTTATGCAATACGCCGCTATTGGATTAACCGGGATTTCCCCCAATTCCCACCGGCGGATTGTGCGTCCGCCATTCTTGCCCATGCCCCATACCTCGGCCAGATCGTTCTGGCTGAGGCAAAGGGCTTCGCGGGCTGCTTTGAATTGTGCTGGTGTCATTTACCGCACCCGCCGCCTTCGCAGCCCTTGCCGTCGCTCCACGTCTTTTCTCCGCAGTATGGGCAGTAGGTCATGCCGAGGCCCAATCATTGCTCATTTCGATATTTTGGGTTGTCGGACTAAGAGACCGATATATCCTACCGCTGACATACCAGCGGATTCTTGTCACGGGGCCGAATTGTCCGCGAAGATTGTGAACAACTGCCACGCGGCGTTTGCCCTTGGGCGTGAAGTCTGCGTCTGCATGAATAACGATTTTCATCTGTCTATCTCCTGACTTGGTGGGCTTCATTGCCCTCTGACACATTATATATAGGGCTATCTGCCCTGCCGATCAAGGGCTTTATGCGGTTATTTCGCCCTTTCCGCAACTATTCTGTGCAGCGCCTTTAGGCTTTCCAGCGCATACATTCCGCGCGGCGTCGGCTTTTGATCCTTGAATAGTTCCGCCCTTTCCAATCGCGCATCATGCAGCGCAACCAACATGCTTCTGTCCAGGTGGCCCAATAAGCCTTGCCAGTGCTTCCATCCGTTAATTGCGGCCCGGTCCTTTTCTTCATCGCTGCGAAGGTCAACGGTGTGCGATGTGTCGGCCTCAAACCTTTCTGGCAACATTTGAAGCGCCGCATTATTGGCGTATTCGCTTTGGCCCACATAGCGCCGCCGGTATGCCGATTCCGCCGCGCTCCAATCGTCAAACGTGCGCCACAGCTTTGTGATTTTGTCGCGCTTGCCTGGCCCGGTTATGGCGTGGTTCATAACCAAGCCTATCTTGTAGCCCATATGCGGGGCGCTGACGGCCTTCCTGTTCTCCCTTGTGTCAGCCATGCCGGATTGCCGTAGGCGGGCGTCTATTACAGCTTTCATGACGCCTTTATGCCCGTCTAGTGATAGTTCCCTCATGCGCTTGCCGCCGCGAGACTTCGGGCGCGGCACTTCTGCGAGATCGACACCGGCCAGTTTCCTCGCGCGCCTCTTTGCGGCTTTTGAATATGCCATGCTCATGCTCTGCCCTCGTTTTTATTGTGTGAAGTAACGCTCGGCTTCTTCCCACGCCTGCGACGCTGCCACGGCGTCGTCCGTCTTGCGCATCTGGTCAATGATATGCTGCAAGATGGCGTTCTCGCGGGTTAAGCGCAGGTTATCGATATTCAAGCGCTTGATTGTTTCGGCCTGCGTTTCGTTCTGCTCGCGCAACTGTTGAACCGTTCTCATGATGATAACACATCTGCAAGCGTCATGCTTTAGTCCTTTCCAGCCTTCGCATGGCGGCTTGGCTTTTCGCGCCAATGCTGTTTGAAAGTGATGAACGCTGCATCGCTAGTGCGTGCTCTTGCGTTGTGGGCGCGTGGTCTGATCCGAACAGTGACCGGCGCGGCATGACCTTGGCGCTGAGAGGCTTGCAGAGATCGGCTATGGTTTCTTTGTCGCTCATATCTTTATCCTACATTAGAACGGAATCTCGTCATCCATGCCGCCGTAGCCGCCACTGGATTGCTGAGAAGGCTCGTAACCGCCCGCGTCGTCGCGCTTGCCGCCGCCCTGAAATGCCAGTTGATCGACCGAGATTTGCAGGTATGCTTTGCCCTCGTGCTCACGCGCTGATGGACGGCCCGTCAGGGTCAGCTTGTCGCCCTTTTTAATGTGACCTTGCAAAGACGTAGCGCGCTTGCCCCATATCGAGCAATCATACCACGTCGCGGGCCGCTCTTTTCCGTATTGGTCCTTTCCGTTATTCACGGCCAGCGAAAAGCCAAGAACGGCATCGCCGCCTTGCGTGTTACGCAGAACCGCGTCCTTCCCGACATTGCCTGCAATCATCAAAACCTGCATTACCCTCTTTCCTCCTGTTGCCGCGCCTCATGAGCGCGAATGCCATGTAAAACCGTTGTGTGATGCCGCTTGAAGATCCGTCCGATGCGCGGAAGCGAATAGCCAAGTTCGCGCTGAACTGCGGCCATTGCGGCCTGCCGTGGGATGGATGCTACACGCGCGTTGTTGCGCCCCAGTATCTTTGACGGCTTGACGCCGTATCGGTCTGCCGTTTGGGCGATGATGGCCTTGGCTGTGCGATTGATATTGGGCGTCATTGCGCTCGCTCACGCATCGCCGCTATCGCTCGGTTTCCAGCCTCCGCCATTCGCTCGATCTGTTCAGGCGTCATAGGTTTGCGTGGTTCGTCAGCAGATGCTGGGTTTACCTTACTTCGCTCAACTTCCATCGCCCCGCGTTGTTGCTTCAGGATTGCTAAGATGTGCCCAGGTTCTGGCCGCTTGCCCGGCGTGTCGCGCTTAAACTTCCGCAGCCCCCAAACAACTTGCTCGCGCGTCCAATCCTGCAATTCATCCGCCCACCATGCCAGATAAGCTGTGACAATTTCAGGCGATTCCGTTGGAACATATCCAGCAAAGACAACAACGCGAACCTCAGAAACAATCCCCTGACGGTGCTCTAGCAAATCCTGCGGCTGCATATCCTTGCTGATCTCCGGTGTTGGTGACGCCAGATTTCGGGCCGTGATTTCCGTTGCCATTTTTATCCCTCCAATACCATTCCGCCTTGATTGTCTGCCACCCGCGTTCTTGCGCTATATCCAGCGCTTCTGTCGCGTCACCGCCGTCTGCGTTTATCATTGCCAGGGTTTTCGCCAGTAAGGCCGCGCCGCGCTCTGTAAGCGTCGCGCGCTTGTGCTTTTTGCGGTATGCTATGAAGCTGTCAACGGCATCAGCATCAGCATAGTGGCACAGCATTTGTGCCGGGGTTTCAATATCGCTCACAGAAACCCAACCTCCTTCAGCTCCGCAATTGCCTCTCTCACCCAGTATTTCGCATGACGTCCTTGCGGCGCGGTTTCTGTGCTTTGAAAGTCAAGCGGTGTCTGGTCGATAATCCACTCGCTCGAAACACCTAATGCACGACACAGCGCAATAAATTTCGTGCTGTTTGGCATGGCAGAATCGTCCTCCCATCTCTTAACGGCCTGCGGTGTGCATCCACACTCGCGCGCAACGTCGCGCAGCGTCATCCGCGCATTTGCGCGCGCAACCCTCAATCTACTGCCAATCATAGATCACTCCTGCATTGTTATTTGTTCTACAATGCCGCGCGTTTTAAACTTTGTCAAATCACGCTTTTTGTTACAGTTTCAGACGTTTAGACATAATTCCGCTTTCCGCTTCGGGTTGACCCTAAAGGCCAAAGCGACCTGCCCGCCCACTATGCTATGTATCCACGCGCTGTCCGTTTTAAGGCACGAACCCACACCCGACCCCCGATCACGTTCGGGAAAACGTCAACCCATATGCGCGCTTCTGTCTGGCAGCGTAAGCACTGGTCCAGAACGGCCCGGAAATCCTTTAGCGCCCCGTAGGTCGCATAGGCAAAGAGGCCCAAAGCGTCTGGATTATTCGGGAAATCCAGCAAATCCTCTCCCATTTTCTTGCAAATGGTCAAAAATCAGGCCGGTTTCTATTGAAGCGCGCCCACAAGATGTGGTATATCTTTACCGCGACACGTGGAAACTGGCCAAAGTTTCGTGTCGCCGGGCGGCGTTGAGGGTAGCACCTCCGCCGCCGCTTCTTTTTCTAGGCCGATGCAGCCCTTCAAAGCAAGCGAAAGGTTGTAAATTTATTGACAAGACTATTCGATCACCCCGCGCAATTCTACCAGCCCAGGCATGGCTTCTAACGCCTCCTTCACATCATCAATCGACCGAACCACATAGTAATAGCCGCCATTCGCATTTATCAGCGCCTGAACTGCCTTCTGGTTGGCCTGCTGATAGTTTCCGGGAGCCTTGACCTCAAAGGCTATGAACTGGCCGTGAAACATCACCACAAGGTCAGGAACGCCAGGAAGCATTCCCATTGCCTTTGCGCGTGATTGCGCAAGCATCCGCTGTTTTTGTGTTGCGCCCGGTATTTTCGATGCAATCTCATTCGCGGGATGAAATATCAGCGCGCCGGGTAGCGCCACGCGAAGATAGGCCAAGACAGATCTGTGTATCGGTCCCTCGCGGTCAATGCGGCTCATGGCGCAATCCTCCCGAAAAATTCAGTGGTTCCCGGCGCACTTTTGTCAAACAGGTGCCATGCACAATTGTCCTTGCCGGTCATCTTGCTATCTGGAATCCATTTGACCCTGCCAATGCTGACGATCTTGCGCAGGTAGGGCTGGAAGGGCGCGGACTGCCTTGTGTGAACCCAATCTGCATCGAAAAGCAGCCATGTCGGACGCATAGCTGAGAAATGCTCAATCATTGGGTGCAGGATTTTGCGGTCCCAGGGCGGGTTTGTAATGATGAAATCACAACCCCACTCGTGCGATACGGTATGCCGAGAAACTGACAGTGCATCTATCGTTATGACGTTATGACTGCCCGGAACAATATCAGATGCCATTTTGCAAATCCGCTCATTCTGCCCGGAATCCACCCATATTGCATCAATCAGCGCCCCATCTCCTGCGCACGGCTCCCAGTAGGTGAGGTCAGCCGGAAGATGTGGCAAAAGCGGCAAAACGGCCTCGCGTGGCGTTGGATAAAAATCACGCTCGACGCGCTTAAATGACGATCTTTTACCCATTCAACCGCTCCTCAACCCACGACAACCAATCGGTGTCTTTGCCGTATTTTTCGCGCCAGAGTTTCGGCTCCGCGTGAAGCGCGATCTTGCTTGTGTCCATCAGCCCTTGGTGACAACCTTCGCAGAGCGGAATCGTCATGCTATCTGGCGCGCGGGACGTTGAATACCTCCCGTGAATGCAATGATGCACCTGCGTCGGGCTGTATTGCGGCAACCACCACTCATGGCAGATGACGCAGGGCAATTCCGCGACCGCCGCCAGTCGGGCCTTGTCGCGGGGCTGGCGTGTTTCCTTGGGCGTGGGTGGCTTACCTGCGAGGTTGCTCATGAAACCGACCCGTGCCTTTTAGTAAACCCAAGACGCTGCTCAGCCGATTTCCGAGCCAAAACGGCAGCGGTCAAACAATTAAACAACCCGAGATGAATAGACTCCGCCTTCAAATCAATGCGCGCCTGCCATTTTCTAGCGTCTTTGTGGTATCTCACGCCGGAAAAGCCGGAGGTATTGTTGCTTGCTAGCGCCCTATTTCTGCGGTTAATTTCCCTGCTTACGTCTCTAAGATTTTGAATGCGGTTGTCGTTCTTTTTGCCGTTTATATGATCGATTTCCAAGGATGGCGGAAAGCCGTGATAGATTTCCCATGCAACCCTATGGGCTAGGTAATTCTTTCTTTCGTGCATACCTTGCAGGTATCCCTTGCAGTGCTTTTGACAAAACCGCCTGCGACCATCTTTTGTGATTTCCCCCGTGTTCGGGTCATAGGAAAATCTTGAAAACCTACTCATTCCGCGCCCTCGTATTTGCGCAGTTCTGGATCGGTCAGGTGAACCCCATCGGAGCGGAAATGCCGTGACATGGCGTCCATGTATTCGCTCAATTCCTCGATGCTCATGCTGCTAGACACATTCAAGATTCCGCTGGCCAAAAGGCTGCACTGCTTTTCGTATGGCAGGCGCTGGCCCGAGTTTTCCCAAATCCATGCAAACCGGGGACAACGCAGCTTGATCGATAGTCCCCAACGCCTATGGCACATGCCCTTGACCTCGGATGCGTCCAGATCGGATTGCTGTTTTGCGACCTCTCCGAACCACATGTGCAGGGTCCGGTTCTGCTGCGCTGTTCGGCTTTCCTTGGCGTCAGTTATGATGACGCGCGCACCATCTGGGGCCAGAGCTACCTTACTCAATGCAAGATCGCGCTGTTTTGGTCCAATGAGCGTTATCGTCTGTCCCGTCATGCGCCATCATCCATCGGCGGGGGCTGCATGGCCGGATCATCAATCAGCTTTGCCTTCAGGTATTCCTTCAAGTTCACAACCTGATGCCAGAGAGGCTTGTCACCGTCCCCCAAAGCGCGGATAGCAGGCAACTCCGCTATCCATACGCCATGCAGCTGCTGGATGGTCTTGCAAGCCTTCATGCGCGCTGTGATGCGGTCCTTTTCTGCGGGCCAGTCCATCAATATGCCTCCTTGTCCTGCCATACCTTTACGCCCTCGATGCTGGCGGTCTTGTGGTTGCGCCTAACGTATTCGTCTATGAATGCCGTAATGGCGTCCCGGTCGTTTGTGGCGATCCAATGAAGCGCGGCGCGGTGATCTTCGACCTCGTATCGCGTGACTGTGCGAAGACCCTTCACGGTGTCCTTGTTGGCGGCGCTGGCGGCTTTCTTCGCCTCCATAGCTTCATGCGCCTTCCGGTCGGCCTCGACCTGCGCCTCGTAGTTTGATGCGTCGGCTTTCCGCGCGGCCTCTTCGGCTTCACGCTCCTTCCGGCGGGCTTCCTCATAGGCGGCGCGCTTGGCGGCTTCCTTCTTCTCTGCCAGTTGCCGCTTGAACGGATCGACAACGGCGGCAAGCCCCTTGAGGCGGCGTTCAATGTCGTCCTCGGTCGGCTTCCAGCGCGCGATTTCCGATTTCCAGGCATCGTGAAGCGGAGCTGTGGCGGATTTCTTCGCCTTCGCCAGATCGGATTTGGCCGAGCGCATTTCCTTGATGATGGCATCAACGGCCTTCATCTGCGCTTCATCTTCAATCGGCGTTCCATCCAGCCAGTTTTCGGCTTCCTCGATGTATTCCTCATACGGGGCAAGGGCTTCGTCAATCGGATCGGGCGGCGCGTTGTGGCCGATTTGTGCGGGTGCGTTCATAGCGGCCTCCATCAGTAGGGAATTTCGTCGGCAAGATCGGAGTTGTCCGGGTGGGCGGGCTTCTCCAACGCGGCCTTGCGGTCATCCTTCGCCTTGATCACGTCAGCGACCGCCTGCACTGGCTTGGGAAGGTCCGACCAGATGGCGCGGAGCTGGTCGAGGCTGTCAGCATTGGACAAACTGTCCTTGGCGGTCTCGATGGCCTCAACCGGCGGCGCAGTAGGCTGGACGCGCGGTGCATCCCTGTGAACGGTTCCCGCGTCGGTCGGTGCGTGGTCGGCATCGTCCTTGTCCCCGGTCGGGATAAGTAGGATGCAACGCCAGAATTGCTTGAGAGCGTATGATTGCGCCGATCCGTATGCTTGAGCGCCGTTGCGCAAGACCTCGACTGTCCGCGTGACCGGCGGCAAAGACTCGCCGGATGTGTGCATGAGAGTGATGTCGAATGATTGGCGCATCCATGCGTTGTCACCAAATTTCCCCTTCCGGGTGAAATCTTCGCGCTCCGCTTCCTGCATATGAACGACAAGGCCATTCTCAGCGCAGATCGGATTTACAAGGGCCAAAAAGTCATCAATACTAGCGAAGTTGTAACCATCATGCTTGTTGCGGTCCCCTTTCGCCACCTTCTGGACTTGCCCCATTGCCGAAGCGATGGCGGATAATATCTTGGCTCCGGGCACGGTACTGACCCGTTGCGTTTCGTCCGTCATCTTTGCTACGTTTGTCATATCTTCGACCCTCCATTGGCCGTGGTTAGGGCTGGTGTCGGTCGGTAGCCGCGCCAGCCTATTTTGCGGCGGTTTCCATTTCCGCTCCGACCCTGAGAAGGCCGTGCAGAAACTTCGCCTCTTGAAGTTCTGATTTTCTGACTGACCGGCCCACCGCGCCCACGGCGGCTTTCGACCCCTTGCGGGCCAAGACCCATCCCGCGCCGAAGCGGTCGCGTAGATACTGATCTTCATTGGTCAGTGTTCGGGTCAGGCGGTAGGTCTGGCTGTCATCGAAAAGGCCATCGCCGGATGGCTCGATAACACCAGCTTCGGATAGCGTCTTGATCACCTGCGCGGTGACCATCGTCCCGTCGCTCATGCGGTAGTTATACCAGTCCCCCGCGTCACTCCGCGTCTCCATGATGTGACCGCCGCGCGCCGGTTCGCGCACCGCTCTTTCCGCAAGCTGCTTCTGAAAATCGGTCATCATTGCTGAAACCCTCCTAACGCCGCGCACCGGGCTTTGAGTATCCGTTGACGCTTGAGAAGATCGGCAACCGGGCGGTGTGCCGCGCGGGCCTCGTCAATCTGCCGCTCAACCGCCTCAAGGTGTTCCGCCGCCGTCCCTAGAAAAGTCCCGAGCGCCGAGACGCTCGGGTAGTTGACCAGACGGGAGGATGCGGCGTTTACCCGCGCCGCGCGGGGTTCTGTTGCCTGTGTCATGGCTTTGCCTGGGGCCGATAAAGATCATCGGTTGTAAGTGCGATGCCCTTTTGATCCGCCAGTTGAAACAACCCGTCCCAATGGCGCATTGGTATTTTCCCGCCAGTTCCGCCCTTATCTGTCGGTGCTTGCCACTTTGAAACGCGGGTGCGATGAACGCCAATGAAAGCCGAAACTTCCTTTGGCCCTCCTAGCAGCTTGATTAATGTCGATGCAGGTTCCATGCCCGCAATGTAGCCGCAAGCGCCACCGTTTGCAAGCGCGATTTCAGCCCATAAAAAGCACGTGCATGGCGGAAAAGATTTCTAATGTAGCGTTTTCCCCTTGCGTATGGTGGCGTGGTGCGCTACATTGATAATCAAGCAAACAGACACACCAGTTTGGGAGAGACAGACATAAAACGGAAATACGAATTCACGAGCGAGACGAAAATCCACCTTGGCCTAACGCTGTATCGCATCAAGGCTCTGATCTCATTTGGCGCTGTGTCAAAGGGCGATCTGGGCGGCTATGTGGCGGCTGAGGGTAATCTGGACCATTCCGGCAATGCGTGGGTCTACGGCAATGCGCGGGTCTACGGCGATGCGCTGGTCTGCGGCAATGCGCGGGTCCACGGCAATGCGCGGGTCCACGGCAATGCGCGGGTCCACGGCAATGCGCGGGTCTACGGCGATGCGCTGGTCTGCGGCAATGCGCGGGCCCACGGCAATGCGCGGGTCTACGGCGATGCGCTGGTCTGCGGCGATGCGCTGGTCCACGGCAATGCGCGGGTCCACGGCAATGCGCGGGTCTACGGCGATGCGCTGGTCTGCGGCAATGCGCGGGTCCACGGCGATGCGCGGGTCTACGGCAATGCGCGGGTCTCCCCGATACACATCCAAGGTCTGACGTGGAACGTCACCATTTCCGACAGCGATATGGTGATCGGTTGTGAGTGTCACGCCTTGTCTGATTGGGCCTCATTCGATGATCGGCGGATTGCCGAGATGGACGGTAAGGCCGCGCTGAAATTCTGGCGCGGGCACAAGGATTTTTTGCTGGGTGTCGCCAAGGCGAATGGCCGCGACATCACCACCTAACCCACGCGGGCCATGGCATCGAACCAAAAGGAACCTGATATGAGCGATTACACCAAAATTCCGTCACACATGATAGACGGGCGCGCCGCTATATCGAACGCGGCATTCCTCCCGGCTCATTTCTTGATGCTGTTATTTCTAATGACCTCAAAGGCGCATTCGGGAAGGCCGACGATATGAACCGAGATTGCATGTTCGAGTGGGTGCGTTTTTTCTACAACGAAACTCCTAGCGCGTGTTGGGGCAGCCCAGAACACTTCGCTGCGTGGATCGCGCGCGGCTGCCTGAATGGAAAGGACGCAGCATGATCCTTTTTGAAATTCAAGATCGCATCGCAGCGATGGACATCGCCCTTATCGACAAGGGCTACATCACGCCTGATTGCGAGTTGAACGTCACCGGAAGTGGAGACGTGTATATCTGGATCAGGACAGGCCGCGACGGAGATATTCCGGGGAAATTTGACAACGTATCCAGAGCATCTCTGGAAGACGTTTTCGATGCCGCTGATGAAAAGATCGCCGCATATGATCCTGTCGAGAACCACAAGAAAAAAGAGGCGGTTAAGCAATTTGGCCGCGCAGTCGATAACCTCCGGGAGGTCGGATTTGAAGCCGAGTTCACTGATCCGCTTTCCGAACGCCTTCAAGCCATGACCGAAAACCTTCTGACGCATGATAGAGATTGAAGAAATGAACGCTCATGACCACGCCGCGCGCCTCGCGTTCTACGTGAACAACCTGCCGCGCCTTGACGCCATTGTTGCCGATCTTGGCGAATATGACACCATTGGCCTCATGACGGAATGGCTTGTGCAGAAAGCCGGGAAGGGCACCGACGCCGGTGATCTGATCGGCGCAACAATCCAAGCCGCGCTGATGGACGAGGCAAGCCCCAACGCCTGCGCGGAAGTCTATGAACTGCACGAATTTGTCAACGCATATTACAGTGTTTGCGAAGGATACGCGAACGAATGGTCAGCCGCGACATGATCGACGCGGGACGTGGGCACTTGCTGAGGTAATTCGAGATACTGCCGCGGGCTTGCCCCTTCCTCGGGCCCGCCAACTCACCCCGGCGACTGTGTTACCCAGCCGGTCGCCTGGGATTTTTGAGAGAGTGAACATGAAGCGAGACCCAACATTTAACGACGACTACCTGAGCGGTTCGATGGCTTGGGCCGCGATGCTTGCCGAGGCGCGGGCGAAAGAAGAGAAAAGGAGAGAGAAGATGGGTGAAATAGCCAACATGCACGTTGAGGCATACGCCGCAGGATTGGACCCGAACGAGATGGACGGGGCCGATTGGGCTGACTTCTATGACGACCAAGAGCCGGTCACGCCGCTGTCTCTTATCGAGGCGGTGGCGGCAGATGTTCGTATGCTGCTTTGCGCGATTGATGACCTGCAAGACAGTGACGACTTCGACGCTCGGGAGCGGGCCGGGACTCTTGCCCTATACGTGCCGGAGTTTGGCGAGAAACGGGCCGCTGAATTAATGCGCCTCTTGGTCGAATTGAACGACGCCGCGAACGCAGAAGCGGATAGATTGGAGCAATCCAAATGAACCGCATTCACCTGGAAAGCATGATCGGCTGCATCTGCCTGTTCACTGTTTTTGCCGTTATCTGGTTGGTGACGCCATGAAATACGCATCAACCACAACACTGAACGCCATTCGAGCCGCGCAACCTTGCGCTGATGGCTTGGAAAAGTTGCTTACCCATCTCGGCAAAACGAAGGCTGATAACGAGCCTCTGAACCTGATTGAGGTTCTGGATAGCAATTGCCTAGACGACGCGCTTTGGGTGCTTTCATTTGCGATGCCTGATGATCGCTTGTCACGCCACTTTCAAGCGTGGTGCGCGGAACAAGTCTTGCACATTTTTGAAAAGGAGTTCCCCGGCGATACGCGCGTTTATGATCAAATTACTATGTTGCGCAATGACGACGCTACATGGGAAGAGAGTGATGCTGCGAGGGCTGCTGCGTGGGCTGCTGCGAGTGATGCTGCGAGTGATGCTGCGAGTGATGCTGCGAGGGCTGCTGCGTGGGCTGCTGCGAGGGATGCTGCGAGTGATGCTGCGTGGGATGCTGCGTGGGCTGCTGCGAGGGATGCTGCGTGGGATGCTGCGTGGGCTGCTGCGAGGGATGCTGCGAGTGATGCTCAAGAACGCCAACTGCGCGAAATGCTGGTGACGCCATGAACCGCTGGCAGACAATAGCCGACCTTGAGGGCACTAAGGCGCAGCGCGACCAAGAAGATGACGCCCGCGAAACAGCCCTTGAAGGAATGCGCGGTCTTGGCTTTGAGGCATGTTGTGACCTATTCACCGAGCATGTCCTTGGCCGTCCAGACGCGGAACCAGACAGCGTGATTGCCTTCGCGGATCGCCTTTGCCGCATGGCATGGATGGAACGCAGATCAACCGAATAGCGGCCCCGGTCGCTTGCGGGTCGGGTGGTCTCTCCCCCGTATGGCCCGCAGAATGAAACGAAAGGAGAAAGAAGATGAGCGATCTATCATTCCGAAGTATGTGTTTCACATATACCAATCACAGAGGCGTTACGGCGCGTAGGTGGGCCACCCCTCTTGGCTTGCGTTGGGGTGTGACCGACTGGCACCCAATGCCGGGTTGGCTGCTACTGGCTTTTGACCACGACAAGGGCGCTGAGCGCGAATTTCGCTTAGAAGAGTGCCAATTCGAGCCGACTGCACAGGTGCCCCAATGACCCCCACCCCCGAAGAAGCCCGCGCGCTGGCCGAGCGACTGACCGGATACACGCCGGGACCGTGGCGTATATTATATGAGCGCGGCTCCTCACATCTGCGATCAGCAGATAATACCAGCCTTATGTGCGACGAAACCTACTACCCGTGGGTTCCTGAGACCGAGGGTGATTGGGAAATCATCGCCGCCGCGCCTGACCTTCACGCCGCCCTCACCGCCATGGTGGACGAGGTGGAGAGGCTGGAAGCGGGGATTAAATCGCGGGATCACGCGCTGAATTTCATCCTGTCAGATGCCGCTTGGACACCAAAGCACCCGGCGTGTGAGAGCATCATCAAGCGCATAAGCTCCCTGCGGAAAGGAGACGGCCAATGACCGAGACGCCAGACAAAAAGCCGAAGCCATGCACGATCTGCAATGGACGTGGCTACATCCGCTGCGATTGCTGGCCGGAAGCCTGCATTTGCGGATGGGATGACGAGCCGTGCGAATATTGCTGCGGGACCGGCTTTGATGGTGGCTGTGATTATTGGGATGATTTTGAGGACGCCGACCAATGACCGAGATAGACACGAGCCGGGAGCGTGTTCAGATGCTCTCAAACCTTAGCGCCGCCCTGTCAAAGGAAATGGACGGGTGGACTAGTATAGGGAGCGACAGCGAGAACAGGGTTATTCGGTCCAACTCAGACATGCTTGAAGAAACTGGCCTCGTCCTCCGCGCCCTTCTAGACATCGCAGAGAAAGCCGATGCCGAACGGGACGAGGCATGGAACGCAGCGATTGAGACGGCGGCGCACGAGGCGATGCGCGAAAACGAACGGCGACTTAATCTGGCTTCGATCCGCATACCGGCCATGGCAAGCGAAATCAGAGACGCTATCCGCGCCTTAAAGAAAGGATAGACTAATGACTGAGATAATGCGTGAAACAGTTGCCAAACACATTTATGAAGCGATGGCGTGGGCCTGCGCAAACAACACCGGAGACCTTGCCCCGCCGTGGGTTGAAAACGGAAACAGCTATGCCCAAACCGAAGCGCGTATTTCTGCTGACAGAATACTAGCTGTCTTGTCCGGTTGGCGCAGTATGGCCAGCGCACCAAAAGATGGCACCCCTATTGATCTTTGGGTCATTAATGACACCGGAGGTGAGCGTTACACTGACATGGTTTACTACGCGGGGGATCAGGACAACGACTGGGAGGATATTCACGGCATGTTTTCAATCGTCGGTGATGGCCTGATGCGTATGGATCAAGTGGTAGCATGGATGCCTATCCCGATGGGCTACGTAACCGATGGAGATGACAAATGACTGATGCACCGGAAATGATGCCCTGCCCGTTTTGTGGCAGCGAAGACGTAGAATTTTCAGAATACATGACAGACGGGGGTCCGCGCGAGAATGTTAGGTGTGAAGATTGTAGTGCCGAACTTGGTGGGTGGCAAAAGCCAGGGGATGCGATCACCATATGGAACACCCGCACCGACCTTATCCCCGCCATGCTTGCCGAGGCGCGGGCCAAGGGAATCAGGGAGGCGGTGCAGATAAAGCCTCTGACTTGGTATGATATACCCGAGGGGCAGGATTGCCGAATTGGGCGCTGTGGGCGAACAGCCTACTCTGTCAGATTCAAGATGGGGCATTGGGGGTATTCTCGTTCAGGCTACGCGGGGCATATCGTCAGCGGAAAGGGCGCACCCTACTTCACGACCGAGAAAGAAGCTATGGAAGGGGCTGATAGAGATCATCGAGAACGCATCTTGGAGGCCCTTCTCGACCAGCCCGCAGGTGATCGCCATGAGTGACCGCAAGGATGACGCCGCCCCTTTTGGTGGATCACCAAGGACGGAGACCGCACCCTCTTGGCACTGTATGAGCGGCACTACAGCGCCTACCAATACAAAGATGGGAGGGTGCGCCGCTTGTTCTGCGGCCCTGGTGAAAAAATCGTCCTGCGAACCCGCCTCGGCGATGCCGGATTTGTTTGGCGAAGTTTCATCAGCGACAGCGGAGAGCGCGGTATCAACTGCGCTTTTTTCCGCAACGAAAGTCCCCACCTATCGTCCGTCCTTATCCGACAGGCTGACGCTATCGCTGATGCGGTGTGGTCTTGTCGCAGGCATTACACCTACGTCCACGCGCCAAGCATACGGAGCGCCAATCCCGGATACTGCTTCAAACTGGCTGGCTGGAAGGGGTGCGGGATGACGAAATCAGGGAAACTCATTTTCGAGAGGGTAAGGCCATGAGTGATCCGAAGCCGCAGACATGCCGAGAATGCGGCGGCACCATGATGGCCAGCAAAGGCCTGTTATCAACGACCAAGGGCGGGATGCCCGACTTTCCGGGTGATGGCTATTCAACGACATTTTCGGTCGGAGGACCGGGAAAGTTGGTCGATTGCCTCAAATGTGAAAAATGCGGATGGAGTGTGACGCCATGACAAACATCGGAGAAACCATTGTCGCGGCTGCTGTGCAGGTTGAGGGTCTGACATTCAGCCTCCCCAGGCCAGCGCGCCACGGTCAAGTCCTTCATTGTATGGAGGGTCTTGTTCCAGATATTTGGCTATCAGCAGGGTGCCAGGGGTTTCTTACCTCTGATGGACGATTTGTGAACCGGGTTCAGGCCAAGCAAATCGCCCACATGGCTAAGCAGCCAATCGTTCGGGATGATCCCCACGGACGCGATGCTTTCAGCGAGGATTTTTGGTGATGAAGCTACCCTTCGACTATTCCCGCTGCGACAATGAGAACTGCCCGTTATCGCAGAAATGCGCGCGGTTTCTCGATCCGGGGCACCCGACATATCAGGTCTATACAGATTACCCCGGCGGTGAGGATTGCTACGGGTTTATCGACGTGACGGAAAGGGAAGAGCCATGACCCCACACCACCACGAACCCGACCACCTGCCCGGCGAAGCACGCCCCGGAACTGGCCTTCTGCGGTTTGCCCTCTACGCCATGCTGGGGTGGATGATCGGCATCGCCCTTATTGTTGGAGTATTCTATGCGTTCTGGTGACGCCACCAACCTGACCACCGCGATACGAAGTCTGATAGACAAACAATAAAAAAGCCCGCCAGCGTGAACTGACGGGCGAGTTGGATCACCAGGGCAGATGATATAGGCGGCGTATAACGCCTAGTCTACACGGACCTTTCCTTCTTGAAAACCGGGAACCGCCCGGCGCGGATTATGTTGCTGGATCGACGCACGCGCCCCGAACCATCGTCGGCTCAAGGTTGCGCAGTAGCATCTGGTTTAGGACGAAATTCGCAGTTGCATCGGCCAGCCGCTCGCATTCCTCGCGTTGATCCTGGGCGAACAATCCATCTGGCGCGGCCACGAAAAACCCCGGCGGCGGCGATGTTACGCCACAAGACTGCACCCCGTTTTCCAGTACACATGCGAAAATGATTACGCTTAGCATTTGCTCACTCCGGTATCAGGTTTTCCCATTCAGGACAGGCCAGGGAAAACACGGCATAGGCATTCTGGATTTCGGCCTGCGTCTGAGCCGTATCGTCCACGGATCGCGTTGCCAGAGACCCGCCCCACGAGCGACAGATTTCACTTTCTGTCGCGGTAACCAGCCCCGTCGTATTTGCGCACGCGGTCAGGAAGATCAAACTCAACCCGATCACGAATTTCGTTCGCCCTTTCATTGTCAGCCTCCTTTGCCCTGTTTCGCTCGTTGACCTTGCCCTGCCGACGCCCGGCGAAGAACAGCGCAACCGCGCCAACTCCCATAGCCACATATTGCCAGGCTCCGGCCATCCATCCCCATAGCAGATCCGCAATCATTCTTCGCCCTCGAAAATGCGCTCGATCTTGTCGCGAATGCCGACCAAGCCCGCGCCGAGGACGAAAAGCGCAGCCGGGCTTGCGTCCTGACCGCCTGCCATAATGGCAATGAAGCGACCAAGCTCTGACGCCCATTCCCCGGCACCGCTCAAAAGCAGCGCGCCGATTGTGATTGAGAACATGCCTGCCCACCATGTTAGAGAGGTTGGGCGAAAATATCGAAAACTCATATCATCTTCCTTTCTTGCCGCCGAACAAGCGCATGAGCGCCGCCAACAGGCCGGTTGCGGGCTTTTGGGGAGATGATGCCAGCGAAACGCCCTCAACGGGCTGTGCGGGGGGCTGTGCGGGCGTGACGCCGGCAAGCAGTTGTTCTATATCGCGCCCGGACAAAGTTTTATAGACGCCTCTATATTTGTTGTTGGACTGCACCTTCCACACAGGAACGTCGCCGCTGGGATAAACTCCGGTCAAAAACAGGTCGCGTTCTTCCGACCGCCGATTAACAAGGCCAGGCAAAACCGTGAGACGCCCGTTAATTCGTCCCTTGTTGTAGAGTGTCAGACGCCGTGCAGCGTCCTCCCGATAGCCCGCATTCAATGATTTAGTAGCGGACGCCTTTCGGATAGCACCGGTATTGAAATGAAACGAAACCAGCGCGTCGAACTCATGCTGTTGAAGCGGCACTGAAATCGCCGCGCTGACCTCACGCTCATATTTCTTGATGCGCAGGCGGAACAGATCGAACGCCCGCACAATCGCCGCGTCAACATCGTCTGGCATACCGCGCGGCATGGTTTCCGGGTTAGGCTCTCCGCTCATGGCCGTGTGCCCAATGCCAAACGTCCATACACCTACAGGGTCGATGTAAGGCGCAGGGACAACGCCCTCGCTGCGAACAATTGCGACCAAACCTCTGAGGCTAGTTTCCATTACTTCCCCCTTCCTGCCAGCGCAATGCGCAGTTCCGTTATCTCCCTATGCGTTTCGTTTGTGTGCCGAGCCACCTCACCAATGCCGCCAACCGCCTGTTGAAAATACTGATTGTTGTTCTCGAACTGCTTGGTTTGGCCGCCTATCGCATCAACCATCCGCGTCATTTCGGCGGTGTTCTTGTTGATCGACTCAATCAAGCGGCTTGTTTCAGTGGTGCCGCCGCGCAGGGTCGCAATGATCTCGCCGCGCATCATGAAAAGAATGAGCGCGACCACAAGACCAATCGGACCATATCCGGCGAACTCGTTAATGATCTGTTCCATAATACCCCCGCAATGCAAGGATGCAGTCGCGCACCGTCGTTCTCAGCGCCAGAAGGAAACCAAAAAACACCCATAGGTAGGTGTAACTCGCGGTGTTCCCAGCACCGGCCCAAGCCAGATCCAAGAACGCCAATGACAAGGCCATGAGCGCGCCCGCCCGAATAAACGGCGACCACCGGAAAGACCCGTTCAGCCAAATTCCAAACGCATGAATCGCAGACGCACCGAGGCAAATCCACGCAAATTGCAATGCCTCAACATGTGTCATTCCGGCCCACTCAAGAGCGTTTATTCCCCGCGCATGGTTCATCGCCACAAATCCGCTAAACCCGAGGACATATAGCGCCATGATGATTTCTGCTGTTTTTCTAAGCGGGATCATCTTTACACCATTCCGCGCATAGTTGCTTGAGCATTTGCCGTTCTTCATCCGTCATGTCGCCTCACCACGTAGAAAGCGCCGCGCGCTTCCATGTGTTCGTTGCCGTGCAGACGTAAATGTAGTCAGCGTCCCAAGCGATCTGGCCCTGCGTCCCTGTGGCAGAGGCAGAGGCCGGGGTCTGAGGCGTGTTCACTAGCAGGGTCTTGAACTCTACCTCTGCGTTTACGGAGTTGGTCGTCAAAACCTCATACCACGGCTGCCATGTGTCGTGATTAACCCGGTGGAAGGTGCGTCCTTTCTGACTAGCGGTTCCAAAGAGTTGGGTCGCCGTCTGAGACAGCCGCGTGCCTTGAGAGCCGGTCGTCTCTACAATCCACCACACGGGTGACGAACCCGTCTGTCCGGTTGTCGGCAGGTTGTTTGCGATGGCTGCCGAAACTGTGGTTGAGCCTGTGCTAACAGCTCCAATCGGGTAGTCATCAGCGTCACCAGTATTTTCGACGGTTCGGTTGTTCCTGTTGACGTAGCGCGAGTTCGATCCTTGCGTAGAAGGGAACACAGCAGTGTTTGGGTAAATGCCAGAGGCGTCCACGTCATTGCCAGACACGTCCGTGGTAACTTTGATAAGCTCAGTTCCGACCACTGTTTTGGTGAAAGAGGTGGCGCTAGCAATTCGCAGGATGCCGGTCCCTGATTGCTCAATAAATGGCACCGTCCGAGTGCCACCGAAGGTCATCACCAGATCGGTGATGCTTAGCTGGCCCGCGCTAACCGTTGCCCCCTGTCCATCGGATGCGGTGTTGCTTGCCTCGTAGCGACTGATATTCAATGCGCCGCCAGTTACTTCGATCTCCGTATCCTCTCCACCGCTTGCCTTGAGGATGCCGATGTTGACCTGACCGCCTGAAACGTCGATGGAAGGGTCTGTTGGGGCAGTCGTCTTTGTAGAGTAGACAGAGCTAATAAGCGCCGTTCCTGCCTGACAGGTGAACGTGGACCCGTCGCCGTCCAGAAGTAGCTGCGTGATGCTGACAGGCAAGATGCTTAGTGTCGCTGTCGTGTTGTTCATTCCAACGCGAGCGCGGAACACTGACAGGCTGTCGATAGAGATACCGTCACACTTGTTGATCTGCACCGCGAGGGGGTTGGCTTCGTAGTAGGCGTCTATCAGGTGATTGCCCGACCCGAGAACGCCTAAACCGTAAGGGCTGCACCTAAAGCTGTTAACCTTGATAAAGCCGAGCGGTCCATCAAAAACAGCACCTTCGTTGAAGCAGGAAAAGTTGAAATCACCGATCTCGGAACGCCCAGAATTATCCTGGACATTTAAGACATCCCACGCCCGCTGAATAAGACTGTTGCCAAGCAGCCGGAATTGCGCCGACAGCGCCTCAATGGCCCACGGGTATTGGCTCAGGTCAGCTACTACTGTGTTATCCGCCCCCGGCTGTTCAAACCACATATTCAAGTTGTTGGTAGCGCCCCCAATGGCACCATTGGATGCGTGGGCAGACAGCGAGATTACTGCATCCGCAAGCATGTTGAAGCTGTTTTTGATGCTAAAACCAGTTCGCGTCTTTCCCCCTTCAAAATCCAAAATGGTGTGGTTCGGGATATTTATTTGATCATCGAACGTGAACCAGCCAAAAACCTTTAGAACGGGGTATTTTGCGTCAAGGGCTTCTTGAATTTCAGTCTGGTAGTCTGTCGTTACACTGTCCCTGTCATATACTGCAACCGCGCCGTGATGTTGGAGGTAGACAGGGGCAACTGCGGACCAGCCCGGCAAGGCAGATATGGCTGTAGAAGTGCCATCGTAGACATAGCTGATATAGCCAAGGAACTCGTCAATGTATACGCTTGCTACGGTCCCCACGGCAGGTGTCGCAGTCGCATCCCAAGTCGTGAAGGCACTGTAGGAGGCAAAGGCCCGATGTTTGTCTGTTACCCCTTCAACAGTAACACCCGCAAACGTGGGGCTGTCAGTTGTGGCAACACCTTGGTCGAGGGCCTTCACCGCTGCAATGTCGGTCAGTTCGCTGTCCATCAGCGCGCCCGCAGCGGTCACGTTTGCGGTGTCGGTTACGTCAGCTGATGCCTCAATCCCGTCGAGCTTGGTTTTGTCACCATCAACGAAAGCACCTTCGGCGGGCGGTTGCTGTGCGCTGTCGGCCAACGAGCCTTGTGCGGCAGTCGCATAATCGGATGCATTGAATGCTTTGACTTGTGCGAGGTTTGTGACCTCACTCTCCATCAGTGCCCCGCCCGCAGCAATCGAAACACTATCCACGCTCATATAGGTCAGGTCGTTGTAGCTGGTGCTTCCGTCGCCAATCTTCACCAGCAGCGTGTCCGTCTCAATGACGAGTTCCCCGGCTGCATAGGTCGCGTTTTCAGATGTCAGGTTCGCCGCCGTATCGCGGCGCTGCTGCATGATGGCGTTAACGGAAACCATCAGTAATTCCCTTCCCAGACACGCAGCTTAGAAGCCTCACCGCTAATCAGCTTTCGCTTGATCACGTCTTTTGATGCGGTGTCATCCCAGCGCACCCCGGCTTCTTGCAGCCAGTCGGTAATCAGGTTCATGGGGATGCGCGCAACAAGCCGGTTTTCGCCGGTCATCCCGACCCCTGCGCTGCGCATTTCCTGCGCTTGATCAAGAGCGGGCTGATTGTCGAACGTGCGGGCGTGGATCAGCTTGTCGCCGTCAACGAGGAAATTCTCTGCGATTTTCATGGCTGGTCCTCAAAACAAAAAGGCACCCCCGAAGGGATGCCATGTTGTCGCTTGTCGTGTGGTTCAGATCAGGTGACAGCCGCGCTGAACGGAGTCGCCTCGGTGCCGGACGCTTCCGACATGACTGTGACAGCCCAGGTATCCGCCGCAATATCATCACAGACGACGCGCCAGCCCTTGAGGCCACCAGTGGTGGAGCCGTCAAGGGTGATGGTGTCGGACGTCGCCGCTGTGTAGAAGCACGAGGCCCCGGCGGCGTCATTGCCCAGATAGGCCACCCCTGCCATCGTGTCGTCGCCGGTCACCTGAATGACCTGATCGCCGGTTGCGTCAACCGCGCCGATGAACTCGAAGCGGTTGCCGGAGCCGGTCGCGGCAGGAAGGGTTGCGGTGCAGCCAGCGGCGCGGTTCAGAACCACGCGCTGCCCCACATGTGCGTCGTCGGTGATCGAAACAGTCGCATCCGTGACGGTCACAATCCCGTAGTTGTCGAAATATGGAGAAGGCATTTCAAGCCCCTTTCATGTTTTGGAAAAGGGGTGGCCCGAAGGCCACCCGGATCATTAGGACGTGGTGTTGTCGAAGACGCCACCGCTGGCCTTTTCGTTTCTGGAAACGAGGGTCAGTTCGGTGAGAACTTGGCGCTTGTCGCTGTCGCCAGACTTCGCCAGAGGCTCGTTCCGGGTGCCGCGCAGGTTCGCAATGGCCCACATGTCAGACTGCATCACGAAGATGTCACGCGCACGGTTTTCACGGCTCAGCATGAACTCTACGGTTCCCCAAGGGGTCACGTAGACATCCATATGGTTGACAACCTCGTTGGACCCACGCTTCGCGCGAATGGTCGAACGCTGGTTATTGTTGCCGGTGAAGCCAAGGGCGAGATTCATCTGGAAGGCCGACAGATACACGGTGTCGGGCTTGCCGCCGGATTCCCAAACGCTTTGCAGAACTGTGTTCAGACGCGCCTGCGTGAACGCCACGGGCGTGCCGTCATCAGTCCGCGCGTCCGTGCCGTCGCCGGTCGGGTCCGCACCGCTGCTACCGCTTTCAAACTCGGTGTTCGTGGTTAGCCACGCCGGAACACCCGCCATATAGCGCGCGCCGGTGTTGTTGCCCGCGTCCCGCGCCTGATTGGCAAAGAGCGCCTTCTCGATGTCGAGTTTTTGCTCCATTCCGATTTTCGTGATTTCCTTCGCCATTTCACCGGAGCGGCCCGCCTTGTCGAGGGCGGAATCCGTGCCGGAAATGGTGACGGCGTTCTTGAAAATCTGGGTGTAGTTGCCCAAGCGAGTCGTGGTTGCGCGACTGTCCGCTACGGTGTCGTCACCCTCGATGTGGGCGTTAACTGCCGAAGAACGCAGCGCATCGGTCTGCCATTCGTGATAGGTATTCTTCGCCTTGGTCTTAGGAGACTTGCTGTAGAAGGGCGTATCGTCGGGCGATACGTCATAGATCATGTCGGTCATGTCCTCACGGATACCCGTGATGTCATAACTTGCGACGGTGTTGGAAGGTTGTGCCATTGCCGTTTTCCTTTATTCAGGCGCAAGCAGGAGCGCGGCGGCATCGTCAATGCTGCCGGTCTGCTTGAGGCGTGATTTCAGTTTTTTCATGTTGGAGTTGGTGCTCTGCGCCTTGGTCGTGCCGGGTTTCACAACGGGGCGGGCGGGTTTCGCCTTGGCCCTCGCTGCGCGTTCCTGCGCTTCCAGTTCACGCCACTTGCGAGCGTCGTTCAGAACCTTGACGGCGCGCGCATCGGAAATGCCCGCAACCTCTTCTTCGGAAAAACCGTAGTCCGTGCCGACCTTGACCAATGCCCGTTTCGTCGCGTCCGCCTTTTGCGGGTCCGCGAGATCGGGTATTGCCTCGATCAACTGACGCTCTTGCTCCGCGAGGAACTGCGCCCGCCGTTCGCTTTCGGCTTGCTGGTGCTGCTGATACTGTTGCCGCACCGCCGCGCGCTTGGCGTTGAACTCTTGAAGCTGGCGCTCGTATTCCCCCTTTTCCCGCATGTAGCGGAGGGGGTCTTTGTCCAGCATTTCCAAGGCAGGGGCTTGTGGCTCCTGCATCCCGGTTTTCTCGATGTTCTGAATGAGCGAAGCAAGTTTCTGCCGCTCCTGGGTCAACGTCTGCAACTCCGCCTCGGCATTTTGCCGGGTGGCGGCTGCTTCGCGCATCCCCTTTTGGATATGAGACTGCCCCGAATAGGAGCGCTTCAGTTCTTCCAGCGTCACCTGCACTTCTTCGCCGTCCACCTTGACGGTGTGGCGGTCTGCGGGTTGCTCGGAACTGGCGTCTTCTTCGCCTGTCTCGTCATCCTCATCAGCGGGTTCTTCTTCGCCGTCCGCTGCTTCGGCGTCATCCTCTACTTCTTCTTTGGAATCCTCTGCTTCGGTCTGATCTTCATCAGGTGCGTCGTCAGTTTCTTCTATTTCAGGTTCAGGATTGGGGGCCTCCGTCTCTGACGGGGCGAGTAGGCTTTCGGCCAGTTGATCGAAAGACCTCGGTTCACTTGGTTCGGTCGCTTTCACGGTGCCGTTCCTTCTGTATTTCTTCGAACCGGGAGTCCTTCACGGGTGCTTCCAGTGCCGAAGTGATTTTGCTCAATGCACGCAAGATCGCGTGCGCCTCTTCGCGGGTGGCGGTATCGTCCGCTCCGCTTTTCGCAAACGCATCCATCTGCGCTTGACGAACCTCTGCGATGGCGTCCTGAAACGCTTCGCTGTCCAACAATCGTTGATTGCGGGTTGCTTTTTGCTTTGTGTCCATGTGTTACTGCCGGGGTCGCTGCTGCATCGCCTGGATAGTGCCGACCGGCACGGTTTTCCCGGACTGCTTTGCTGCCTCGATCAACAGATCCTGGTCCATCTGGTCGCGTTTGCGGTCGGCCTCCTCGGCCTTCGCCATGGCATCAATCCGCATTTTCTCGCGCTCAAGCTGCGCCTTGGTTTCGGCGTTTGTCTGCGCTTCCATGAGCTTCGCTTGCGCGCGAACCATTTCCGCATCAACCAGCGGGTTACCTTCCTGCTGCCCTTGCTGCGACTGTGCGGCCTGTTGCAATAGCATCTGTTCCCGTTGCGGGTCCATCGGCATGAAATAACGGGCGTCATTCTGAATGCCGCCAAGTTTCAGAAGATCTGCCAGCGTGTTTCTGATTTGCGTCATGGACACCAGCCCGTTTTGAGGCCCGCCGCCCATCTGCCAAAGCATCTGCTGCCATTGCATAGCCTGCATAAGCGTTGCCGCCTTCTGTTCCTGCTGACCGGTGCCAAGGCCTACGTTGACCGTCATATCCATCCGTGGATCCCATGAACCCGGTCGCACCTGCATCGTGGTGCCGTTCACCCTGATCTGATCCATGTCCGAGGCGTGGTTGATGGCGAGCCGCAGGATGATCTGACACAGCCGCGTCATGCCGCCTTCTGCCAAGTTGCGCGCGATGACCTCCGCTTGCCCCTGTGCGGCCTGAATCGTCGCATTAACGCCCGCTGCCGTGGTAGATTGCAGCGCGTCGGGATCCATGCCGGTGCTAGCGCGGGAAACGCCGGTCTTGTTTTCGACCTGCATGTCAAAATACTGCAAGGCGGGCAGGGTCGTGCCTGCGGTAAACGGGGTTTGGAACGCCATCAGGGAATTGCTCGGCGGTCCGTCTGTGCGGATTACTCCGCCCACTTCGTTGTTTAACACATCATCTTGGTCCGCTGTGTTCTTGTCGAACGCCACGCGCGGGACGTTGGTCATTGCAACGTTGTCAATCACGCTGCGCAATAGCGATGTCGCCACGTCCTGGTCCGCCATGATCAGCTCGACCAGCGACTTTCCGAAAAAAGTGTGCGGCTCCGGGTCAACCTCGAAGGACGCAAACGGCACGTCACCCACCGGCTCGCGGCGCAAAATCTTGTAAGACGGGCCACCGCAGATGAAGGAATAAAGGACCGGCTTGCCGGTGCCCTCAATATCCATCCGCATGTAAACCTCGGTTACGAGAACCGGGCGCATGGATACATCGTCCGCGCCGTCCGTATCGCCTGAGTTGTAATTGACCCGCTGTTGCGCTTCCTCGTCGTCGCCCTCGGTTCCAAGGTCGGCCACATCATCTAGGTCGAAGCCCATTTCGACCAGATCGCCAACGCGCCGTTCGGTTGCCTGCCCGCAGACATAAAAGCCGCCGGGTTCCAGCGACACCGCGTCACTGTCGATAAAGAATTCCTCGGGCGGCAGGCTGACCACGCGAATATCGCCGTCCATGTCCGTGACGCTGACTTTCAGGTCATGGGTGCCGTCCTCGTTTTCGGTGTGTTCCACGACCTCCACGTTGTCCTGCGATACCAGCAAGACAAATTCTTCCGTCGAAAGGTTTGAAAAGTCGTGCAACTCGACCCGCTCGGCCTCGTCGTAATATGCCTTTGCAATGCCGGTTTTCTTGACCGCCGCATCAAGAAACACGTCCGAAAACACGCGGTAAAAGTTGTTCTGATCCAGTTTAATATGAACGTATTCTGTCGCGTGTTCCGCGTTCTTGACGCTCTCGTCATTGCGCGGGATGAACTCCACGGCCTTGGTTTGCAGGAACGTCCGCATGATCGATGGCTTGAGCGCTCGGATTGCGTCGCGGCACTTCGTGGCCACGATTTTCGACCGGCCTTCCTCTGCCGCAAAGCTGACGTTGCCATTATAGTAATCCTGCGCCTTGACGCGCTGCGGCTGGATATCCCCGTCGATCCAAGACCGGGCGTCATCCACGGCGGATTTGACCAGGGCTTGAATCTGGTCGTCGTTCATGGGCTTTGCCATAGGCCACCCCTTGTATTAAGTAAAAAAGCCGCCCATATTTGACGGTATGGAAGAAGAAAACTTATTGACCGCAATCCTTGTCGCCGCAGTCCACTTGGCTTTAGTTCTGGCGGCTATAGGATTTATCCTGTTTATCGGTGCGACTATATTTGCGCTCGCGTCCTAGCGCCCGGCTAGAAGCCCGGGAGCTGTCCGCGCGGCAACTGCCGTCGCAAGCGTCGGATCGCTGAGAATGGATTGAACGGTTCTTGATCGCATCATGGCTTGCGCGATTGGCGGAGACGCAGCACCCAATAAGCCACCAATTATTGCGCCGGTTGGTCCTGCCATAGACGCACCACCCGCCGCGCCTGCGGATGCAGCACCAAGTTCGCCAACGTATGGAAGCCTGCGAACGCCGCCAGCCTCAACCGTAGGCAAAGGACGCAACACCTGCCCTGATGCGCGGCTTAGGTCCATCAGGTCGGTCCCGCGACCAAGTGCGTAGTTCTGCCTGCCTTGTGTGCGAATGATGGCCTGATTAAGTGCGGCTGGGGATAGAACGCCGGATTCGCTACCGGCGCGAGTGGCTGCATCACTGATCGCAAGATAGTTCCGCCATTGATCGCGCGCGGCTGCCAGCGCGGCCAGATCATCCTGCCTTCCTGCCGCAGTCAGCGCAGCGTCTGTTGTGTCATCAATCAGTGCGCGAAGATCTATTGCGGCAGTTCGCGTGGCTTCGTCAGAACTTTGAGTCATGCGCCCTAAAGCAGAACGCCAGACGCGCAGGGTGCTAAGATCAATGGGCGCGGCACCCGGTGCCGTCGCCGCCGTGATCTCGCTTGCAATGCCACGCACGCGCGGCACAACCGTTGCCGAAGGAGCCATTTCCATATATTGCGAAACTATGCCGTCTGCCCTTTGCGCCATCTGTGCCGTCGGTCGGATGGAGACGCCGTCAAGGGCGTCGTCCATAACTCGCCCGATTCGCATTGCAGCCGACGATAGCGCATCCGGTGTGGCCACAGTCACGTCGCTACCGATTGACCGCATCGCCGCTGCCGTCACGTCAGATATCTGTCCATCAGACGGCGAAACACGGCCTTCCATCCTGCGCAATAGATTGGACCCTCGCGCTTGTCCTACAGTTGGCTGAACACCCGCATCCTCAAGTAACCCGACAAGACGGCGGCGCTCTGCCGGAATACTGCTGGACGCGGCGGATGATGGGCGTCCCGCGATAGCAGGCCCACCCAAAATTGACGTTCCGATGGCCGCCGCCGCTCGGGCATACGGCTCCACAGATGTGCCCTCGGTTAGTTGTCCAGCAGACTCTGAGGCAACGCCGGGAACAACGCCATAAGCCAATAGCCCGCGCATACCACTCCCGCCAGTGCCGCCCGGCAGAAACTCACCAATCGTTCCGGCGTATTGGCCTGCCGTTGTGTCGCTCCTGTATTCCGTCGCGCCGCCAGTTGCATCGCTCATATACCCGCGCAAGGCAGAACCGGAAAAAGGCGAACCGTTAGGAACACCGGGCACTTCGGGCAAAAGCCCCATGCGCTCAAACGGAATATCCGCAAGGTCGCTTAGGGTGCCGGGAATGCCAGCCAATTCAGCAGTTCCACGCGCAACGCCTGGGAAAAAGGATCTACCCATTTCCTGCACTGACTGACCCAAACGTTCGCCGGGCGTGTCCGCTGCGCCGCTTCCAATCACGTTTTCGTAAATATTTTGGCCTAGACTCCGTTGCGGGGCCTCTACTTGTTGCGGCAACGGTGGCGCGTCTAGGTGCCGTGGTGGCACGGCGGTCCCGGTCTGTGGCGGATCATACTGCGGAACGGCTGGAGCGTCCGGTGCCGTCCTCTCTTGCGCGGCGATATATGCCTGAGCGGTCTCAATATCTGGAAACTCGATGTTCTGACCGTTGTATTCGACAACAACCGTCATTGTATCTGCTCCAATTGGCCAGTTTCTGGATTATATCGAAGCGTTGCAACCCCGCCCATAGCTGGCAAAGCATCAATCGCGCGGCCAGATTCAAGGCGCATTGATCTTATAGAGTTCTCACGATTAACCCGTTTTTGCGCAATCACTTCGGGGCTGTCGCCGGGTTGCGGGAAATACTGCCTGTTACCGCTTTCAAACTCCGACTCGGCAATAACTGCGCCAGACTCACGGCGCAAAACCGCGTTGATGAAATCGCGCCGCGCCTGATCATACATCTGGAATTCGCTATCGACCAGATAATTACCTGCGCCAAATGGCAACAGGTCCGCTTGATTTGACCAAAACTCGGTGCCTTGATCTTCCAGATCTGAGATTATTTCGTGGCTTGCTTGGCTCCGAAGCGCGTAACCTGCCGCGCGGGATTCAAACAAACGCGCATTAAGACCCACAACACCTGCGCCAGTATCGATGTCCAGCGCATCCGATGACGCCTGCCCCGCAAGAGTGTCGTTTCCGGCCCCGCCTGATATCTGCATCTGCGCAGGCATTATCCGTTCAGGCCCACCAAAAGCGCCCTGATCCTGCATCGGGTCATACGGCAGAAACCCTTCCGGCTGCATCGCTTCATTCGGCGAAAGTCCGCCTTGAACACCCTGCATAAAGCGTTGTTGATCTTGCGGCGTCATGTTCCTGAACTGTGCCGCAGCCGCAGACGGCAGGCGCATACCTTGGCCTTGCGGGGCCGGTGCCGCAATACCTGCTTGGGGTAAGCCCTGCGGTGATGCCATGTCCTGCTGTAGCAGCCCCTGCGCGCCGCGAATGCGCGGCAGGGCGTTGGCTTCGTTCGGCAGGCCAATAGGGCCGATTGTCGGGCCGTCAAATGCCTCCTGCCCAAATTGAGGCTGTTGCTCAACATACCGCCCATCCATGCGCTGCAACATGGACATTGCGTCTGCGGCGGTGATCTCGGACCTGTCAACCTTGTCGGCCAAGGCGGTTTGGCCCTGCGCCCGAAGCCATGCGGATGTTTGGTTGCCACTTTTCAATCGCGGTGAAATCGCCATTCTTCAAGCCCCCAATAAGCCAGCGCCGAGCTGCAAGTAGCTCAAAAGGCCTGGATTTGATTTTGTCTTTGTCGTGCTGCCGCCGCCGCTCGGAATCGCCCCAAGGGCTGCCAAAGGCAGGTTCAGCGCGTTCTGCGGCGCATCCGTAAACCCTGCGTATTGTCCACGCCCCGCATCGATAAGCTGTTGTTGCAATGCCTGCTGAAGAAGGCCTTGAGACATTTGGTCATTGTTTAGCTGCCTACCCATACCAAACGCTTGACCGGCCTGACCCGCAAGCTGATTTGCCGCCTGCAACCTCTGTTGGTTGGCCCCCATGCGGCTATTGATGTCAAATATTGCACCCTGTTGCGCATTGTTGAACCCAGCCTGCCTCTGCTGCCCTGCGAATTGCGCCGCCTGATTGGCAAATCCCTCATTGGTCAAGGCTTCCGCCACGCCAAGACGTGACCCGCCAAACGCGCCCGCAGACGTTGCCGCCGCACCGATATCGTTGATCGCCATTTGCCGAGAGCGGTTGATATCGTTCAGCCCAGTATTCACAACCTGATCTGTATAGGGGTTCTGATATGCCCCGATATCAGCCCCTTGCAGTGACCCAGGGTTAAACCCTAGCCCACCTGCCGTTGCTGCACCTGCTGCCCCAAGGCCTTGGGCACTTGCGTCAAAGACGTTTTGTCCACCACCAGCCATTTACTTGCCCCCCCCGCCATTGCCGCCGCCATCACGGGCTTTACCGCCGTTAAACGCGCGGCCAATACCACCCAAGCGCCCGTCGCCATCAATCAAGCCAAGATCAAATTGCGTATCATCGAAAAACCCGCCATTGCCAAAGACGCCGCCATCGCGGAACGGGCCGAACCCACCGCCGCCGGAACCTGCGAATTTACCGCTCCCAGCAGGTTCGTTGTGGTCCTGATTGCCACCCTGCCAATCGGACTCCCGATAAGGGTTGCCGCGATCCGAATATCCAACATTACTGTTGCCAGATCCGAAGCCGCCCGTAGGCGACGTGCCCGTCACCGGATCAATGAACATGCCAGTGATCGCGTCGTATTGGCCCGGTCGCCGGATTTGCAATTCATTCATCGCCGCTTCCAGGATCGGCGCACTGGAATAGCCCTGAACCCCCGGCGCGAACTCCTGCGGCGCTGGCATGTTCGGCATTGCGCCTTGCATTCCGAAGGCCCCCGCCGCGTTCGCCGTATTCTGGAATGCCGCGTTTTGCGCGGGCTGAAATGCCGCCACATCCGGGCCATAATACGGCGTGTATCCGATCTGCGAGATTTCGTCAGCGCGCGCCAGACTGTTCTGCGCCGCGTCCTGAACCCACCCCGGAATTGCAACCGATGTCGTTTGACTTCCGCCCTTGCCGCCGCCACTCATGTGCTTATCTCCATTGATACGTGCTTGGTTACCCAATGCGGCAACGCCCGCGACCAGCCTTTACGGCCCGCGAGGGTTACGGCTTGGCAGCCGTTGGCCCGCGCATATTCCAGCGCCGGGGCCTCCAAATCCTTGATGACCTGCATGTCACCGCCCGCCAGAAACACGTTCAGGACGCGCTTACGGGGGAACTGCACGAACTCCGTTATAGCGCAGCCATTGGGGCGCTCCCAAAGCCTGAAACGCCCCTCAAGAACGCCTTTGGCTATGTCGTCAAAGGTGTGCGTTCCGCCGCTATAGACTAACGCCGCCTCGATCCAAGGACGGCACCGTATCAATTCATCGAACATCATTGGATGGCCGCCAGAAAGCCGCTGATTTCTGCATGTAAGTCCGCAGTGTTCGCGTTTGTTTTCGCCCGCACCCGCACGTCATGGTTCTTGGGGACAATCAAATAAGGCAGCGGGCTAGATGAACTCGGTGACGTTGTGTCAATCACCACAGTGATATCATTCCCGACCGGAACCCAAACGCCGCCGTTAAATACATCCCGCTTTTCAAGCCTGACAAGCACGTATGCAGCAGAGCCGCCACCCTCCCCGACATGCGCCTCAATGCCTGTGACGATCAAGTAATCGGTCGAAGAAATAGACGTTGCACATTTTTGGCTTTGCGCCTCGCCCGCAATTATCATGCACTTAGTCGCCGCTGCCGTGTTCGGAACGCCGGACGTTATGCCTGCCGTATTATCGTATACCGAGATATTGCCTGCCGCTGCCGCCTGCGGGCTGTCAAACGTGCCGCTGGCCGCGATAAACATGCGGTTAGCGCGGGCCAGAGGCGTTGTTAGCGTTACCTCTGTTTGTCCGGTTAGCGTGGCGTCCTGAGAAACGAACGTCAGGTTGCCACTGCCATCAATCGTGTGCCCCTCGATGGTGATTGTCTGCGTATCGCTGCCGCTGCTGGAAACCACGCTGTCAATGATGTTGGTTGACACATACGTTTCGTTTGCCGTGGTGCCTTGAAATTGCGCGACCGTCTCGAATGACGTTCCAACGGTCTCGTTTGCACCGAATTTGTGCAGGCTTTTCTTTTTTGCCGTGACAGACACAGTATCGCCATACGTGTCCAGAATCTCGGCCTCGGCCATCTGCACGTTGAAGTCATTGGGCACCAGTGCGCCTCCTATGATAGCGACCTGCAAAGCCCCGGACGTGTCAACGTAAACCTCATACCGAATGCCGTTATCATCCGTCAGGATAAGCCGCTCGTCGTTGCCGCCTACCTCGATATCTTGCCCGCGCTTGTGGTTTTGCGTGTCCGCCAGTTCAAGCGTTCTGTTGCGCTCAAGTTCTTGCGCTCGGTTGTAACTCGGTGCCGGGTTTTGCAGCCTCATCGCCGCCCCCCCCGCCGCGCCTCAAGCCGTGGAATGCCCCACCGCCAAGAAACCCCCTCAGCCCCCGTTACGCGCATCCTGACTTGCCGCCCCGTGAACCGCACGTCAGTTGGCGTAGCCATGCTATAGCTGCCATATTCGCGCTCTGTATCGTTGGGGTGAAAGCGCGTCTTGAACTTCACGCTGCATTCGCCCTGCGTCTTTTCATCCGGGATAAGCGATGTTGCCACGACAACCCCGTCACCATTCCCGAAACTGATAGGCCCGCTTTCCGCAAACACGTCCCCGCTATCGTAAAGGTTTCCGATTTCGTGGTTATATATTTCACCCGTAGGCGCGACCCAAACAGGTGCCGCAAAGACGCCACGATCAACACCAGCGCTGCGCGCCATGCTGCCGATCATCCAAACGCCCGTTTGCCAGTTGTAAGCGACATAACTGTCACACTCGTTTGATTCCGTGGACGGGTAGAACCACCAGACCTCACTATACTGCGCATTGTTGACTGCGTAGACCTTGCCGCCTTGCGACGTGTTCAGGTTGGTGAACACATAGTCAGCAACTTCGCTTGGGATTTCCTCAACCCCACCACCGAAGAACCGATAAAACGACCGCCGCCCCATCCAATAAGCGCCACCATCCACAGGAACCGCCGCTTTCGGTCCAAGAACGCCGCAACTCTCGCCCACGCGCTCAAAGCTGTAAACGAATGGCGGGCCGACATAGGTCATCGTGTGCGCGTCCAGCGTAGACAGCAGAAGAGATTGCCCACGACAGCGAATGCCCTTCTTTAATTCCCCCGCGCTTTTCAGCTCAAAATCGCCCGCCTCGTTTGTTGCCGCCGCCGTCCATGTGGTGTTGTCTTCGCGGTCTGACCATTGGACCTTGCGCGGATCACCACCAGCGCCAAGCGCCACCAGGAACCGCTCGTCCGTTACGAACGCGCCGCTAACGCTGGTTGGTGCATTGCTGATAGCCGTTGGCAACACGCCCGCGTCAAGCGTCCATTCGTATATCACGCCATCGTCAGCCGTCGCCGCAATGAGATATTCGCCCCAAGTATCCAAAGACCACGTGGTGGGATCGGACAGCGACCCCGTGTCCGCGCGCTGCGTCCCGTAAGCCCCCGCGCCATAAAAGCCACCGCCATAACCAAGATTGGCCGAAGCATCCGCGCTGCCAGATGTAAAGCCCGCAGGCGTAATGTCAGAAAGCGTCCCCGATGCCGAAAGAACGTAAAGGTTGCTGTATGTTCCAAACGCGATACGCCGATCCGCGCTATTGTCAGACCACGCCAGCGCGCCACGACAAGCCGCTCCGAGCGTTGAAGCTGTCCGAGCAACCCATCCGCCAATTGGCTGCATGGTGCCATCCGTCCATCGCACAAGCGAAGCATCGCGCCAACGCCCTGCGCTCTGGTATTCAGTGCCCCCGCGCTTCACGCCCGGCGGAATATCCAGCGGAATAAGCATTAGCCTATCACAGTTACATGAATAACGTCATGGTCGTAAGCGGTTGGAACGCCAGACTCCGATGCGTTTGCCATAACAAGGATTTGCGCCGAGCCACTCGCTTGCGTGCCGACATGGCCGAAAACCGATCTGTTATTAGACCGCTTGCCTACCGTGACCTGGACAACATAATCCGTAGACCCAATCGCCGTGCTGAAATTCAGCGTATAATCACCCGTTCCATTATCTGTGATCGACGCGATATTATAGCTGGACGAAGCGGCAGGGGTGCCGGTTCCGTTGAAAACAGCCCAAGCAAGAACGCGCGCGCCAGTAAGGCCGTCAACATAAGCCTTCACACTCTGCTGCGTTGGCACCGCCGCCGCACTATCGGACGCCATGTCGTCTTCATCCAGAACGTCCGGGCCGTCCACGATGTCCCCGTCAACATTCCACTGCACAAGGTTTCCATCGGTGCCAGCCGTGCCAGTGACAATCGTTAGATCGGCCCCCGAAACGGCCATCAGGCCGTCCAGAAGGTTCAACTCGGCAGCCGTGGATGTCAGCGTGTTGTAGTCGGTCAGCGTCCACGTCACGCCGTCCAGCAGGTTCAATTCCCCCGCGCTGCTAGTGACACCATCAAGGATATTCAACTCGGCAGCGGTGCTTGTCACACCGTCGAGGATGTTCAGTTCCGCCGCCGTGCTGGTTACAGCCACGCCGC
>Ga0316207_10001066_pt1 | contig 36635 bp, 34 predicted proteins | sample 6weekpyrite_MG_FD_204943 | JGI IMG/M metagenome (GOLD analysis project Ga0316207, IMG submission 204943) | Microbial mat bacterial communities from mineral coupon in-situ incubated in ocean water Damariscotta River, Maine, United States -... | ecosystem: Environmental > Aquatic > Marine >... | reverse complement strand
CGACCGTGGAAGGCTGCCGTGCCAGAAAAAATCTTTGGCCCTGTCGGTTGTCTTGAGTGTCGACAAACCGGTTACAACGGCCGGGTTGGGATATATGAAATGCTGGTGATGTCGGCAAAGGTCAAACGTTTGATCAGCTCAAGCGATTGCGATATTGCGGCGATTCGTCAGCAGGCCCAGCAGGAAGAGATGCGGGCTTTGCGTATCAGCGGTATTCAGAAAGTGGCTGCAGGGCAGACTACCCTGGACGAAGTTTTTCGTGTTGCGCCAGGGTATAGCGAATAGTGAATTGTCTGAGTGTGACCTAGCAGGCTGTTGAAATTCGCTTAGGCGAGTGCGAGACAAGGCAAAATCGACCGAAAAAGCGTAGTTTACTGAAGTAAATGAGCATTTTGAGGGCGATTTTAACGCCGTATCGTGCCGCCTGAGTAGAATTTCAACGGCCTGCTAGAAATTCAGGCATAAAAAAGCCCCTCATGAGAGGGGCGGGGATGTTTTGCCAGGGCTATAGTTGCTTGGTAATCAGGCCCATTAACACATTCTCATCCTGCCACGGAATCTTGACCTGATGACCGCCTCCTGGTGCTACATCCATGCTGCCGGTGAAGAAGTTTTCCATGTATTTCAGTTTCAGGCGCTGATTGCCTTGTGGTAGCAGAATTTCCAGCTCGTCACCCACAGCAAATTTGTTTTTGACGTCGACTTCCATCATCTTGTGTTCTTTGTCGTAGCCAGTGATCTCGCCGACAAACTGCTGCTGGTTACTTTTGGAATAACCGGTCATGTAGTTCTGGTGTTCGTTGGTATGGTGGCGTTCATAAAAGCCATCGGTATAGCCACGGTTGGCGAGGTTTTCCAGGGTGCCCAAATGATTGGGATCGAACGGACGACCGGCGTCGGCGTCGTCGATCGCTTGGCGATAGACCTGGGCGGCGCGGGCAACGTAATAGTGTGACTTGGTGCGGCCTTCGATCTTGAGTGAGTCGATGCCCATCTTGCTCAGACGTTCGACGTGTTCGACGGCGCGCAGGTCTTTGGAGTTCATTATGTAGGTGCCGTGCTCATCTTCGAAGATGGGCATGTATTCACCGGGACGATTCTTTTCTTCGATCAGATAGGTGCGGTCGGCCAGCGGATGGCGCGGAATGTCGCCGCAGTCAGACAGGCCGCTGCTGCTCATGGCTGTCATGCCGTCGAATTCAATCTTTTGCACGTCACCAGCATCGTCTTCAACAGCATTGGCGACGCCATATTCCCAACGGCAGGAGTTGGTGCAGGTGCCTTGGTTGGGGTCGCGGTGATTGAAATAGCCAGACAGCAGGCAGCGACCGGAGTAGGCGATGCACAGCGCGCCGTGGACAAACACTTCCAATTCCATCTCGGGGCAGCGCTGGCGAATGTCTTCGATCTCATCCAGCGACAGTTCACGTGACAAGATAACGCGCTCCAGGCCCATGGATTTCCAGAATTTAACTGCCTGATAATTGACTGTGTTGGCTTGTACCGACAGATGGATCGGCATCTCCGGCCACTTCTCGCGTACCAGCATGATCAGGCCTGGGTCGGCCATGATCAGGGCGTCCGGTTTCATCTCAATCACCGGCGCCATGTCCTTTATATAGGTGTCGACCTTGGCGTTGTGTGGCATCAGGTTGGAGGCGACGAATAGCTTTTTGCCCTGGGCATGGGCTTCGTCGATGCCGATCTTGAGATTGGTTAGATCGAAGTCATTGTTGCGTGCCCGCAGGCTATAGCGTGGTTGGCCTGCGTAGACCGCGTCGGCGCCATAGGCAAAGGCGTAACGCATGTTCCTCAAGGTCCCCGCAGGGGCCAATAATTCAGGTGCTTTCATGTTGGTTTCAACCACCGCTTGCAGGGCGCCGGTTGCTCCGGTTAATTTATAAAGTAGTGCGCATTGCGCACCATGGATTAAACGTTTGGCAAGATAACCAAACAAAGGTGCGCGGTGCGCACTACCGCTTCATGGCCTCCGCTAGTTTACGCAGTGCTTGCCCGCGATGACTGAGTTGGTTTTTGACCTCTTTACTCAATTCCGCCGAGGCGCAGTCATGCGTAGGCACGTAGAACACCGGGTCATAACCAAAACCATTTTCACCCCGTTCTTCAAGCAGGATGCGGCCTTCCCAGGTGCCTTGGCAGATCAACGGCGTCGGGTCGTCTTTGTGTTCCATATAGACCATCAGACATTGGAATCGTGCCGTGCGTTCTGCCTCCGGCACATCTTTCATGTCGGCCAAGAGCTTGATCAGGTTGTCTCTGCTTGTCGCGCTGGGTCCAGCAAAGCGCGAGGAGTAGATCCCAGGCGCACCCTTGAGGTAGTCCACTTCCAGGCCGGAGTCGTCGGCAATGGCGGGCAGGCCGGTATGAGCAGCGGCATTGCGAGCCTTTATGATGGCATTTTCGACAAAGGTCAGGCCGGTCTCGTCGGCCTCAGACACTGCGAACTCGGACTGCGGCACGATCTGCAGGCCAAAGGGGGCGAGGATCTGGCCCATCTCTTTGACCTTGCCCTGATTGCCGGTGGCTAATACGATGCGTTGAGTCATGGGCTTAGTCTGTCTTAGCCCTTGAGGGCGGCAGCCTGTTTTTCGATCAATTCGCCTATGCCCTTTTCAGCCAGTGCCAACATGGCGTCCAGTTCGTCGCGGCGGAAGGCATGGCCCTCGGCGGTGCCTTGCACCTCGATGAATGCGCCGGCGTCGTTCATGACTACGTTCATGTCGGTTTCGGCGTTGGAATCCTCGTCGTAATCCAGGTCCAGCACCGGCGTGCCTTCATAAATCCCGACTGAGATCGAGGCTAATTGGCCAAACAAGGGATTTTTCTTGATCAAGCGCTTGTCTAATAAGTGTTGGCAGGCGTCTGCCAAGGCGACGTAGCCGCCAGTGATCGAGGCGGTACGGGTGCCGCCATCGGCCTGGATAACGTCGCAATCAATGGTGATGACGCGTTCGCCCAGGGCTTCGAGATCAACTACGGCGCGTAGCGAACGGCCGATCAGGCGCTGGATTTCCATGGTGCGGCCACCTTGACCACCACGGGCCGCTTCACGGTTCATGCGTGAGCCGGTAGAGCGTGGCAGCATGCCGTACTCGGCAGTGACCCAGCCCTTGCCTTTGCCTTTGAGCCAGCGCGGCACGCGTTCTTCGATCGAGGCGGTGCAAATGACCTGGGTGTCGCCAAATTCCACCAGCACGGAGCCTTCGGCGTGTTTGGTGAAATTGCGGGTCAATTTGATTTCGCGTAGTTGCTCGGGGGCTCGGCCGCTTGGACGCATGGTGATTCCTTAATTGATTTAATTCGGGATTGTAGAATGGGGCGGGATTATAGCGGATTTGGGCTGCTTAGGTGGTGATTACTCTCTGCTAAAGGTTTGCCTGAAAGGCTGGCTTGGTTACACTGGCGGCTGAAACAAGAGCCGTGTTATGGCTGATTTTGATGTATGAGGCGATAAGCTTGAAAAAAACGATCCTCCCCCCGAAAGTCATGCTTGCTGTGGTGTTGTGTCTTGCTGCGAATGGTGTGGCGGCTGTGGACCTAGACTTTCCCGATAATTTAACCAATCCGGCCCGGTTGGACGCTACGACCACGGCTAATTGGTCTGAAATTGATGGAACGTACTCTTTGGTGGTTGGCGATCAATCGCTTAATGACCCTCAGGGTCATGGCGTGATGACGCCGATTGGTGGTGGTTCTGACAATAGTGCAGCGGCTGTTATGGGTGATGTGAATGACGATGGCGAGCTGGATTTAGTGGTAGGCAATAAGGGTGGGATTAATAAGGTTTATTTGGGTGATGGTGATGGAGGGTTTGCCCTGGGGCCAGGTGACGGGGGCATAGGTGATGAGATGGATGTCAGTACCAGTCTTGCGCTGGGTGATGTGGACGGTGATGGTGATTTGGATCTGTTTGTTGGTAATTCCGGCCTGGCTGAAAGCGATGACCTGTCCAATAAACTGTACTTAAATGATGGCAGTGGCAATTTTAGCCTCAAACAGCCCTTCATCGATTCGCCGTCCCCTGATCTTGACGATACACGTGCTCTGGTCCTGGGTGATGTGGATGGTGATGGTGATTTGGATTTGCTAGCGGCCAATGCGGGACAGGCCAACAAGTTGTATTTGAATGATGGTGATGCCAATTTTGCTGTTGTTGGTGTTGCGATTGGTAGTGAGATTGATACATCTACTAGCCTGGTTTTGTTAGATGTAAATGATGATGATGCCCTTGATTTGATTGTTGGCAATGCAGATGAGATCACTGCCGCTGGTAAGATCAATAGGCTCTATTTGAACGATGGTAGTGGTGGTTTTTCTCGTTCACAGCAGTCTTTGGGGAATGATGATAAGGATGCTACTTATGCCCTTGCCTTTGGTGATGTTGATAATGATGGTGATGTTGATTTAGTGGCGGCCAATAAAAACCAGGTCAATAAACTCTATTTAAATAAAGGGCAGGGAAAGTTTGATGTCAGTGGAACCGCTATCGGTGATGAGATTGATGATAGTAGTAGTGTCATGTTGGTGGATATGGACAGTGATGGTGATCTGGATCTGGTGGTGGGTAATGAAAATCAAACCAACAAATTGTATCTGAATGAAGGTTTTGGTCAGTTTCCAAGTATTGGAACTGTCTTAGGTGATGAGGCGGATACTAGCAAGGCAGTCTGTCTTGGCGATGTCGATGGTGATGGCGACATGGATTTGCTAGTGGTCAATCAAGGTCAGGATCACAAACTTTTTCGAAATGGCCGTGGTGGTGGCTTTGTTGGTTTGGGCGCAGATTTTGCTGGTAGTCAGGGTAGCCTGGTGAACAGTATTGCCGTTGGTGACTTGAATAATGATGGCTTTGAAGATGTTGTCGTTGGATTGTATGGAGAGGGCAACAGGGTTTATCTGAATGATGGTAGTGGTGGTTTTTTTGCGGGGGGGGTGGAAATTGGGGTTGATGCTGATGCTGATGCCACCTATGACATTGTCCTGGCTGATCTGAATGGCGACGAATTTTTAGATATCGTGGTGGGTAACTACGGTGAGGTCAACAAAGTCTATTTTAATGATGCCGATGGTTCGGGCCATTTTTCAACTGCGGGCGAGGTTATTGGTGCTGATGATGAGGCCGCAATTTTTAGTACTAGTATTCCTCCAGCCTACAGCGCCACCTACAGTATCGCTCTAGCAGATGTTGATGCAGACGATGACTTGGATCTTGTGGTTGGAAATAATTATCAGCTCAATAAGCTCTATTTAAATGATGGTGGTGTGTTTCCTTCCGTCGGCCAGGATATAGGCATCGATACAGACGCCACTTACAGCGTTGCATTTACGGATATAGATGGTGATAACGCCCCCGATTTGATCACTGCCAATTCAGGGCAGACCAATAAATTTTATCTTAATGATGGTGCGGGTGGATTTGCCGCTGGCACAGATATTGGTGATCAGCTCAACTTAGAAACGGATGGTAGTGTCAGTCTGGCAGTGGCTGATGTGGATGGTGTCAACGGTCCAGATATTGTGTTTGGTAATGATGTCAATCAAGCCAATAAATTGTATTTGAACGATGGTAGTGGTGGTTTTACCAGTGTCGGAATTTCTATCGGTAGTGTGGCGGATTACAGTGGTGATCTTGACTTGGCTGATGCCGATGGTGACGGTGATATTGACTTGTTGGTGGCCAATAAAAATCAGCTTAATAAACTTTATCTGAATGATGGTGTGGGTGGTTTTTCAACGGCGATGACTGTTGGTGAGGAAGTTGCCGATAGTCGCTTTATCAAACTGGTAAATTTCGATGAGGACGATTCGCCAGAGGTGTTGGTGGGTAATTATGGCCAAGCCAGCAAACATTACAGTCAGGTAGTTTACCGCGGCCATGTTGGGCGGGTGGTGTCCAAACAAGTTAACCCGGTTGGTTTGTCAGTACGCACGGCTTCTGTAGCGGCAAATATGAATGTTAATAATGTCGGTAGTCGCAATACCAGTGTTGATTTTTATCTCAGTAATAATGGTGGTTCAAAGTGGTACCGGGTGAATGTTGGTAAAGAGTTTTTCTTTCCGGCTTTTGGTGATGACTTGCGCTGGAAAGTTGAATTAAAAAGTCGGTCCCCAGTGCGTACCCCAGTGTTGGATGATGTTGTGGTGTCGAGGCTTAATACCTTGCCTGCATTTACGGCAACGCCAAGTATTAAGGGTGTGTTTGCCGTGGGTGAGACATTGGCGTTGATTAATTATGCGGCTATCGATCCTGAAGATGAGAATGGTGAAGTTATTTATAGCTTTCAGTGGCTATCAAACGATGATGATATAGATGGTGCTGTTGCGGACACTTATGTCTTGACTGAAGCTGATTTTGATACAGAAATAACAGTTAAGGTCAGTGCAAAAGATAGTGAAGACGGCGAGGTGACAGTGGTAACGCAGCCGGTTAGCGAGTTGTTCTTTGATGAGCTTGGTGTAGGTGAGAACTCTGACCCCAGAGAAGATGATGCTGTAGATGAGAGCGCGGGCGGTGAAGAGGAAGCGAGCTCTGTTGTTAAGCGAAGAGGTGGTGGTGGTTTGAATTTGTTGTCTCTGCTTGGTTTGATGCTGCTGTGTATGTGGCGGTTATTAGCTGGTCGGTGGTCAAAGCGAGTTGTTGTGCCAGTATTTATTGGGCATTTTTGAGGCTGGTCTTGTTTCGGCTTTGTAAGCCGATCTCAAACAGTTACTATATCGCCCTCGATTACTCAGGAGTTTCGCATGATTTTAAGCATGACCTCATTTGCTCGCCGTGAGCAGGATACTGCCTTTGGCAGTCTGCGCTGGGAGTTGCGTTCGGTTAATCACCGTTATCTTGATGTCAGCATGCGTATGCCTGAAGACTTGCGTGGCCTAGAGCTGAAGGTGCGTGAGAAAGTGGCCGAAAGGCTCAAGCGCGGCAAGGTGGAGTGTGGTCTGCGTTTTCAGGCGGCGGATCAGGAACGCGAGTTTGCTATTGATCACGAGCTGGTCAAACGGTTGTCCAAGGGCTTGTCTGATGTCTCTCACCTGTTAAACAATCCGGCCCAGGTCAGTCCGCTTGAGGTCTTGCGCTGGCCAAGGGTGATGCAGGTGGAGGAGTTGGACATGGCGCCTCTGTATGAGGCAGCGTTGGCACTGTTGGACGAGGCGCTGGATGACATGATCGACAGCCGTGCTCGTGAGGGTGAAAAGCTGAAGGCGATGATCGCACAGCGTTGCGACACGATTGATGAGTTGGTGGTGCGGGTGAATGAACGTCTGCCGGATCTGCGCCAGGCCCTGCGGCAGAAAATGGAAGACCGTCTTGGAGAACTGAAAGAGCAGCTCGATCCGGGGCGCTTGGAACAGGAGCTGGCACTGCTGGCGCAGAAAATGGATGTCGATGAAGAGGTGGATCGCCTCAGTGCTCATGTTCAGGAAGTACGTCATATCCTTGAACGTGATGAGCCAGTAGGGCGTCGACTGGACTTTCTGATGCAGGAATTGAATCGCGAGGCCAATACCCTGGCATCGAAATCGATTGATGCTGAAGTTACCCGGGTGTCGGTCGATCTAAAGGTGTTGATCGAACAGATTCGCGAGCAAGTGCAAAATATCGAATAACAAAGAAGGTTGTAAATGAGTTCTAGTGATGGACAGGCGCCCTACTCGGGTACCCTTTATATAATTTCGGCGCCCTCGGGAGCAGGCAAAACCAGCCTGGTCAAGGCGCTGGTGGAATCGGTGGATGATATTCGTGTTTCGGTCTCCCACACTACCCGGCAGATGCGCCCTGGTGAGATAGACGGGGTTAACTACAATTTTGTCGACACTGCTGCTTTTGAACAGATGGTGGCGGATGACGTTTTCCTCGAACATGCCAAGGTATTTGATAACTACTATGGCACCTCTCGTGTGTGGGTTGAGCAGCAGTTGCGTGAGGGCGTCGATGTGATTCTGGAGATCGATTGGCAGGGTGCCGAGCAAGTGCGGCCGCGTATGCCGGGTTGTGTGCCAGTCTTCATATTGCCGCCTTCGCGTGATGAATTGATTCGCCGTTTGCGTGATCGAGGTCAGGACAGTGACGAAGTGATCCAGCGTCGTTTTAGTGATGCGGTGACCGATATGTCGCACTACACCGAATATGACTTTGTGGTAATCAACGATGATTTTGATGAGGCTCTGACCGATCTGGCTGCCATCATGCGCGCCCGGCGTCAGCGTCGCGAGGTGCAGAAGGCACGTCAAGGTCAGTTGATCCGCTCACTTTTAAGTGAATAGGCTAACAATTGGTGTATAATCGTCCGTTAGCAAACAATATCGAATTTTTGGAGTTTAATCAGCATGGCACGTGTAACCGTTGAAGATTGTCTGGACAATGTAGATAACCGCTTTGAGCTGGTGTTGGTGGCTACCAAGCGCGCCCGTCAGATCGCCAATGGCAAAGAAGCGCTGGTGCCGCTGGAAAACGACAAGCCTACGGTTGTAGCCTTACGTGAAATTGCCGACAACCTGATTACGCCTGAAATACTGGATGAACCAGTTGAGCCTGAGATTGATGAAGACGCCGTTGTTGCTGACGCTGAAATTTTGGCCGAGACGACCCAGGTAGTTAAAGAAGGTGATGACGCTGCCTGATTGTTGGAGTTCTTCGCTTGAGTGCCAGTGATTCTGCGGAGAGCGCTGCGTCCTTCAACGAACAAAGCCTGGAGCCCTTGTTTGACGGGGTCCGCGCAGAAATAGAAAAATATTTTGAGCCCGATAGGATCGATTTGATCCATCGGGCTTTTCTGTTTGGTGCTGAGGCGCATAAGGAACAGAAACGGAAATCGGGTGAGCCTTACATCACCCATCCACTTGCCGTGGCCGCTATCATGGCCGAGATGCGCTTCGATAGCGAAACGGTTATTGCTGCTATTCTCCATGATGTTATCGAAGATACCCCGGTTACCAAACAAGAGATCACCGAGTTGTTTGGCGAAGAGGTGGCTGAGTTGGTTGATGGTGTGACCAAGTTGACCCAGATTACCTTTGAGACCAAGGCCGAGGCTGAAGCCGAAAACATGCGCAAGATGTTGATGGCCATGGTGCGCGATATTCGCGTCATGATGATCAAACTCACCGATCGTCTGCACAATATGCGCACGCTTGGTTTTATGCGTCCAGACAAGCGTCGTCGCATCGCCAGGGAAACGTTGGACATATATGTGCCCATCGCCAATCGTCTGGGTATTAATGCGGTGCGACTGGAGTTGGAGGATCTTGGTTTTGCAGCGCTATATCCTGAACGTCATCGTGTTTTGGTTGAAGCTATTAAGAAGGCGCGCGGCAATCGTCGTGAGATTGTCGACAAGATTGAGTCTGGAATTTCTGAACGGCTGGAACAGGAAGGCCTGTCTGCTAGCGTCAATGGCCGTGAAAAACATATCTACAGTATTTATCAGAAGATGCGCCGTAAGGGGCTGCCGTTTTCCGAGGTGTTTGATGTCTATGCCTTTCGTATTAGCGTCGATTCGGTTGATATGTGTTATCGCGTGCTCGGCGCCGTGCATAACCTCTATAAGCCGGTGCCGGGCAAATTCAAGGATTACATTGCTATTCCCAAGGCCAATGGCTATCAGTCACTGCATACGGTGTTGTTCGGGCCGTTCGGTGTGCCGGTAGAGGTGCAGATTCGCACTGAACAAATGGACAAGGTGGCAGAGGCGGGGGTGGCGGCCCACTGGCTCTACAAGACCGGCGAGGAATCCAGTTTTGGTACTCATGCACGGGTGCGGGAATGGATGCGCAACGTCTTGGAGATGCAGCAGAACGCCGGCGATTCAATGGAGTTTCTAGAGAACGTCAAGATCGACCTGTTTCCGCGTGAAGTTTATGTATTCACGCCCAAGGGTGAAATCATGGTGCTTAAGCGTGGCTCGACGCCGGTGGATTTTGCCTACGCAGTGCATACTGATGTTGGCAACCGTTGTGTCGCGGCCAAGATTGACCGAAAGCTTGCGCCCCTGCGTACACCATTGATGAATGGCCAGACGGTTGAGGTGATCACGGCGGGCAATGCCAGTCCTAATCCGGCTTGGTTGAATTTTACTGTTACGGGTAAGGCGCGCGCCAATATTCGTAATTATCTCAAAAACCTCAAGACAGATGAGGCAGTGCAATTGGGTCGACGTCTGCTGGATAATGAGTTGGCAATCCATTCCAGTTCAATCGGTCAGTTATCGGCTGAGGTTGTTGATGTGCTGCTACGGGATTTTAAGATGAAATCAATGGATGCCCTGTTGGAAGATATTGGTTTGGGTAATCGTATGGCCATGCTGGTGGCAAGGCGCTTGATGCCGAAGGCTGTATCGACATCGAAGCCAGGCAAGAAGGGGTTGAAGCGGGCTTTGAGTCGCTATATGCCATCGTGGTTGTGGGGTGGAAAGATTGATACTTCTCAGCCCTTGATGATTAAAGGCACCGAGGGCATGGTGGTCAGTTTTGCCAAGTGTTGTCGTCCCATTCCGGGTGATCCGATAGTTGGTTTTGTGACCTCTGGCCGCGGCATAGTCATTCATACTGAGAGTTGCAAGAACTTGGCCGAGTATCGAAAACGGCCTGAGAAATGGATTGAATCCCAGTGGGAAGATGACGTTAAGGGTGACTTTACTGTTGAGGTTCGTGTTGATGTCTTGAATCAGCGTGGTGTGCTGGCCACGGTGGCGGCGGCCATTGCTGAGATGGGAGCCAATATCGATAACGTCAACATGGAAGATAGAGATGGTCGCCATAGCACTATGAACATGGTGATTGATGTCCATAGTCGCCATCACCTGGCCAGCCTGATGCGTAAACTACGTAGCATTGAGCCTGTTATTAAGATTGTTCGTTCGCGCGGTTAACGCGCCTTTTATTCTGTTTCACCTCTCGGCCTCTGGCCTGATAAACTTGGCCTCACTCCAATACAAGATTGATCAAGAGGCAAACTCATGGCGCGTGAAATTATTCAAACAGACAAAGCCCCCAAGGCAATTGGCACCTACTCGCAGGCAGTCAAAGTGGGAACAACGGTTTACATGTCGGGGCAGATTCCATTAGTGCCGGAGACCATGGAGATGGTTGGTGGCGACATGGAAGTTCAGATCCGCCAGGTTTTTGATAATCTGCAGGCGGTGGCCGAGGCGGCTGGCGGTTCGCTACAGGATGTCGCCAAACTCAATATTTTTCTGACCGACCTGAGCCACTTCATGCTGGTTAATCTGGTGATGGCCGATTATTTTCAGCAGCCTTATCCGGCTCGTGCTGCGATTGGGGTTGCCTCATTGCCAAAAGGTGCGGCAGTGGAAATGGATGCCGTATTAGAGCTGGGTTAACTCTTCTGCTTGCGTCGTTAAAGCGCTGACGCACTGATGGTTCTTGAATCTTCTCTGACGGCACTGAAAGGCGTCGGCCCACGCATGGCTGAACGGCTTGAACGTCTCGGTCTACGCAGTGTTGAGGATTTGCTGTTTCATCTGCCTTATAAATATCAGGATCGTACCCGCGTGGTAGCGATAGGTTCGCTGCAGCCTGGCAGTGAAGTGATGATTGAAGGTGAGATAGAAGCCTGCGATATCAAATTCGGTAAGCGCCGTTCATTGCTGTGTCGCATGAGCGATGGCAGCGGTAGCATTATGCTGCGTTTTTTCCATTTCTCGGCCAAGCAGAAGCAGGCCTTGGAGCGTGGTCTGCGACTGCGTTGTTATGGTGAGGCCCGGCGGGGTCCGGTGATGCTTGAAATGGTGCATCCTGAATATCGTCAGCTTGGTGATGAAATGATTGCGCCGCAGGAGGAGCATCTGACGCCAGTCTATCCTGCCACCGAGGGCGTGGCACAAAAAACCCTGCGTCAGTTGTCTGCCCAGGCATTGACCTTGTTGTCTCAGGGTGAAGTGAAAGATTATCTGCCAGCTGAATTGCTGGCTGAGCAGGGGCTGCCATCGCTGCAACAGGCTTTGTTGGAGGTGCACCAGCCATTGCCGGATACCCCGGTGTTTGAATTAATTGAAGGTGAAACGCCGGCCCGGCAACGACTGGTGTTGGAAGAGTTGCTGGCCCACCATCTCAGCCTGCGGCAGCTACGCCACAAGGCCCAGCAAGATGCTGCGCCGGTATTAAAGCCAAAGGGGCGGTTGCGCAAAAAAATATTAGCGGGCCTGCCGTTTTCTCTGACCGCGGCACAGCAGCGTGTGATTGCCGAGATAGATGTTGATTTGGCCCAGCCATTTCCCATGCAGCGTTTAGTGCAGGGCGATGTTGGTTCGGGCAAGACGGTAGTGGCTGCTGCGGCGGCTGTGCATGCCATCGAGGCGGGTTATCAGGTGGCGGTGATGGCGCCAACTGAATTATTGGCTGAGCAGCACCGTAATAACTTTTCTACCTGGCTGCAGCCCTTGGGGCTGCAGATTGCCTGGTTGAGTGGCAAGCAGGGCGCCAAGCAACGACGTGAAAATCTAGCTCTATTAGCCAGTGGCGTGGCAGCGCTGGCAGTAGGCACCCATGCCTTGTTTCAGGATGAGGTTGTGTTTGACCGGCTTGGTCTGGTGATTGTTGATGAGCAACACCGTTTTGGTGTGCATCAACGCCTGGCCCTGCGCGAAAAGGGGAGCCGTGATGGTCAGGTGCCTCATCAGCTAATCATGACGGCTACGCCCATCCCACGCACCTTGGCCATGACTGCCTATGCCGACCTGGATAACTCTGTCATTGATGAGCTGCCGCCGGGAAGGACGCCGGTAGAGACGGTGGTGATCTCCGATGAACGTCGTGACGAGGTGGTGGCGCGGGTGTATAAGGCCTGTGGTGAAGAGGGACGGCAGGCCTACTGGGTCTGTACCTTGATTGAAGAATCTGAAGTATTGCAGTGCCAGGCAGCGGAAGAGGCGGCGACCATGTTGATCGAGGCGCTGCCCGATCTGAGGATTGGCCTGGTGCATGGTCGTCTCAAGTCGGCTGAAAAAGAAGCTTTGATGGCGAGTTTCAAAGCCAATGAGCTTGATCTATTGGTGGCGACCACGGTGATTGAGGTTGGCGTCGACGTGCCCAATGCCAGTCTGATGATTATCGAGAATGCTGAACGTCTTGGTCTGGCGCAACTGCATCAGCTGCGTGGCCGGGTCGGTCGTGGCAGCATCAGTAGCAGCTGCGTTTTGATGTATCATAAGCCCCTTTCTCGACAGGGTAAGGCGCGTCTGGCCGCCCTGCGTGAAACCAATGATGGTTTTGAAATCGCCCGCCGCGATCTTGAGCTGCGTGGCCCGGGTGAGGTGCTGGGTACGCGCCAGAGTGGCATGCTGCGGTTGCGCATCGCTGACTTGGAGCGCGATCAGGGGCTGCTGCCCGAGGTGGGGCAGTTGGCCAATAAATTATTGCAGCGCTGGCCAGATAATGTGGCGCCGCTGATTGATCGTTGGCTGGGGGATGGGCAACGCTACGGTGATGTCTAGGAATAGTGTGACAGGCAAAAGTGTGAAACGGTTTTCAGTGGGTAAGTCTGGTGGTGAACCACGTTGGCGGATTACTAGTGGCCTGCGTCCAGTCGATTTGTCTGATGAGATGGCCGAATGGCTGTTTGATAGTGGTTCGCTGACTAAGCGTTTGCGTCAGGCGGGTGGTGGTGATTTCAGGGTCAAGTTGTTAAAACAACAGTTTGAGCGTCCACTATTGTGTGAACGACGCGCGCTGGGTCTGGATGATCGGGCCATTGCCCTGGTGCGGCAGGTGCATTTGTATTGCGGTGGTGAGGTCAAGGTCTATGCCCGTACCGTGATGCCGCTGTCTATGTTGCATGGCAGTTCGCGGGGCTTGGCCAGGTTGGGTGGTCGACCGCTGGGTGAGATGCTGTTTCGTGACAAGTCGATGCAGCGCAGTCCGATGCAGATCGCCCGGGTTGATGAAGGAGATTTGTTTCATCGCTGGGGTGTGGCAGGAATATCAGTTGGGACTGTGGCTGGCCAGGGCCGGGATCAGATTTGGGGGCGGCGTTCGGTGTTTCGTCTGTCGGGCCGGCCATTGTTGGTGAACGAAATATTTTTGCCGCCGCTGCCACAGAGCATTGGTTTTAGAATCAAACATAAGGTTTAGGTGTGAAGAAGGTTAAACGACAACGCCTGCGTGGTTATATGTTGCTGATGCGCTTGGATAAGCCGATTGGCATTATGCTGTTGTTGTGGCCGACCCTGTGGGCCTTATGGATTGCCGCTGAAGGTAATCCCGATTGGTGGGTGGTGACGGTGTTTGTTGCTGGTGTGTTCCTGATGCGCTCAGCCGGTTGTGTCATCAATGACTATGCCGATAGGGAGTTTGATCCCTATGTTGAGCGGACTCGCAATCGGCCCCTGGCGATAGGCATGGTCACACCGAAAGATGCCCTGCATTTGTTTGTCGTATTGTCGGCAACAGCCTTTGCCCTGGTGCTGACACTGAACACCCTGACCATCATGATGTCATTTGTCGGTGCGGCGCTGGCGGCCAGTTATCCATTTATGAAACGGCTAACCTATCTGCCTCAGGTCTATCTCGGGCTGGCCTTTGGCTGGTCGGTGCCGATGGCCTTTGCCGCTCAGACAGATGCGGTGCCGATTGTGGCCTGGTTATTGTTGATTGTGACTGTGCTCTGGGCCACGGCCTACGATACAATCTACGCCATGGTTGATCGGTCTGATGACCTTAAGATCGGGGTTAAGTCGACAGCTATTCTGTTTGGCGAGTCTGATCGCATTATCATTGGCATTATTCAGGTTGTTATGTTGGTGGTGTTACTGATGATTGGCCAGCGCTTGGAGTTGAGCCTAGTCTATTTTGCGGCTGTGCTGGTGGCCGCGTTGTTTATGTTGTATCAGCAGCGCTTGATCAAAAAGCGCGATGGCATGCAGTGTATGCGCGCATTCAGAAATAATAACTGGATTGGTGTAGTGATTTTTGCCGGATTGTATGGCCATTATTTTCTGTCATAGAAATTCTTTTTATTCGTTTTATTAATAGAGTTATTCGTCATGTTGGAATCCATTGTTGCTGTTATAGCCGGTTTTGTGTTGCTTGCCTGGGGGGCGGACAAGATGGTCATGGGGGCATCCGCTACGGCGCGTAATTTTGGTGTTTCACCCTTGATCATCGGTTTGACCATTGTTGGTTTTGGTACTTCAGCGCCAGAGATGCTGGTCTCTGGAGTGGCCGCCTGGGAAGGTAATACCGGGCTTTCTATCGGTAATGCACTGGGTTCGAATATCACCAATATTGCTTTGGTGCTGGGGGTGACGGCTCTGGTTGTGCCTCTGATGGTGCATTCCGACACGGTGCGGCGTGAGATCCCTATTCTGCTGGCAGTTTCGCTGTTGGCCTATGTGCTGGCGTCTGATGGTGAATTGGGTCTATTGGATGGCATGTTGTTGCTGGGTGGCATGGTATTGATGATTGCCATGGTTGTGAATCTGGGCTTGAAATCAAAAACTGATGATCCGCTGGAGGATGAATTTAGCGAAGAGATGCCCGATGAGATGTCCACCGGCAAGGCGCTGTTCTGGTTGGTTTTAGGGATGGTGGTGTTGCTGGTTTCATCGCGCCTGTTGGTGTGGGGGGCTGTGAATATTGCCCAGGCCTTTGGTGTCAGTGATTTGGTGATTGGTCTGACCATTGTTGCTATCGGTACCAGCATGCCGGAATTGATGGCGACGATAGTGAGTGCGATGAAAAAAGAGCATGATATCGCCATTGGCAATATCATCGGTTCGAACATGTTTAATCTGCTCGGCGTGCTGGCCCTGCCAGGATTGATCAACCCCGGCGGCTTTTTGCCTGAGGTGTTGGAACGTGATTTCCCGTGGATGATTGGTCTGACTCTTGCCTTCTTTGTAATGGCCTATGGCTTTCGCGGTCATGGCAAGATCAATCGCTTCGAGGGTGGAATTTTGCTCAGTGCCTATTGTGGGTATATGGTAATGCTATATCTGTCGGCCATGGCTTAATCAAAAGAGGATGAAACAAATGTTGGAAATAAAAGTCGCCAAGGTCAAATGTAATGGCTGTGTTGCCAATATCAAGACTGGTTTGGCTGAAGTGAATGGGATTGAGTCGGTAGAGGTAGATCTGGTTAGTGGTGTTGTCAGCATCAATGGCGACGATCTGGATCGGCACGGTATTGTCAGCAAGTTGGCTGAACTCGGTTATCCCGAAATAATATAAGGAACGATGTGTGAAGGCAGAAAGGCAAACCCCGGTGCTTGATCAGGGCGAACGAGACAAGCTCAAACAGCTGGGCCGAGCGGTTGTAGAAACCGAAGCGGCGGCGGTTGCCGCTTTGGCTGCGCGCATGGATGATAGTTTTGTTCGCGCCTGTGAGCTGATGCTGGCCTGCGCTGGGCGCATCGTTGTCATCGGCATGGGTAAATCAGGCCATATTGGCAGCAAGATTGCTGCGACCCTGGCCAGCACCGGCAGCCCGGCATTTTTTGTTCACCCAGGTGAGGCCAGTCATGGTGACCTGGGCATGATTACCACCAAGGATGTGGTGATTGCATTTTCCAATTCCGGCGAGACCGAAGAGATCCTGACCATCATGCCGCTGATCAAGCGGCTTGGGGTGCCATTGATTGCCTTGACCGGTAGTGAAACCTCTAGCCTGGGCAAGGGCGCTGATGTCCACCTTGATATCAGTGTTGAACAAGAGGCCTGCCCCCTGGGCTTGGCGCCCACCTCAAGCACGACCGTATCGCTGGTGATGGGTGATGCCCTGGCGGTGGCGATGCTAGAGCAGCGTGGTTTTACCGCTGAAGATTTTGCCCGTTCTCATCCCGGCGGCCGCTTGGGGCGTCGCTTGCTGTTGTTGATCCGTGACATCATGCATAGCGGAGAAACATTGCCTCGCGTGAGCGATAATGTGCAACTGGTGGATGCGCTGATGGAGATGAGCCGTAAAGGGCTGGGCATGACCGCCGTGGTAGACCAACAGGATAAATTGGTTGGCATCTTCACCGATGGCGACTTGCGTCGTGCCGTAGATCAGGGGGTGGATATTTACCACTCGAAAGTCGGTGACCTGATGACCATTAATGGGCGTACGGTGGGGCCGGATGACCTGGCTGTTGAAGCCTTGTTGTTGATGGAGACCCACAAGATCAATGCGTTATTGGTAGTGGATCAGGACAATGTTTTAGTCGGCGCACTGAATATGCATGATTTATTGCGCGCAGGTGTGGTTTAGGCAAGGTAGAAATGATGAAAGATATATTGGCGCGGGCGGCACAAATCAAATTGCTGATCTTTGATGTCGATGGTGTGCTCACCGACGGTAGTCTATTTATGGATAAGGATGGCCATGAGTACAAGGCCTTCCATTCCCGTGATGGTCATGGCATGAAGATGTTGCAGCAGAGCGGCGTCGATGTTGCCATTATCACCGGCCGTAGTTCGCCTGTGGTAGAGCATCGTATGAACGGTCTGGGTATCAAGCATCTCTATCAGGGCCAGGATGACAAAAGTGTCGCCTTTGTTGAGCTGATGAAGCAGCTTAATCTGCAGCCCGATCAGGTGGGTTATGTTGGTGATGACGTGATTGACTTGCCGGTGATGCGTAAGGTGGGGCTAGCGGTGGCGGTTCAGGATGCTCATGAGCTGGTGAAGAAACACGCCCATTGGCAAACACCTAACTGTGGTGGCCGTGGTGCAGCCCGTGATATCTGTGAATTGATCATGGAAGCTCAGGGCACATTGGCGGAGCAAATGTCTGTTTACCTACGGGATTAAATAAAAGTGGCTGCTGCGATTAGAAAACGCACCCTGACCCTATGGGTGGTGTTATTGCTGGCAGTGCTGGGTTTGTGGATGCAGCAACAGGAAGACCAGGGGGTGCGACAGTTGCCGGAAGATGCGGAACCAGTGATGGATTATTCCCTGTCTGATTTCGAGATCACCGCGATGGATGAAGAGGGCCGACCCAAACATAGGCTGCAAGGGGCTTCGTTGTCACACTATGCCGAAACCGATTATGCCGAGTTGGTTCAGCCGCACCTGGAGGTTTATCGAGATGAAGGCGGGGCAATGTTGCTGGATGCTGATGTGGCCATGGTTTATCAGGGCGGTGAGTCAGTATTGTTGCAGGGCGAGGTAAAAATCTTGCGGCAAAACCAAGACGAAAAGATTGATATGCAAGTGCAGACCCGTGATGTCTGGTTTTATGCCGATAGAGAAATGGCCGAAACCCGTGAACTTGTGACAATTCGAGATGGCATCGGCACCACTACGGCGAAGGGAATGAAGGTCGATACCCGGGCTGGAAGTGTCCATCTGTTGTCCGCAGTGCGAGGTGAATATGTGTTGGAGTAAGTTGGGTCTTGCCGTTGGGCTGGCGTTGTTGTTGACCAATGCATTGGCCGCAGAGCCAGAGCCGCAACCAATTTTTATCGAATCAGATAGCCTCAAAATCGATGATGCCAAGGGGATTAGCGTCTACAAGGGCCGAGTTGTGTTTCGCCAGGGGCCGGATAGTCTCAAGGCCGATGAGCTGGTGATTTATACCGAGCAACGTCAGGAACTAAAGAAAATTATTGCCACGGGCAAACCAGCCCGTTTTGAGCATCAGGCGGAGCAGGCCGAGGAGCGATCCTGGGGTGAGGCGGAAAACATTGTCTATGAAGCGCAGACCTCGCGCGTGGTTTTGAATGGTAACGCCAGTTTTCAACAGGGCGATAATCAGTTTTCGGGCAACCGAATTGAATACGATGCGAATAAGAAGCTGGTTAAGGCTGGCAAGGATGAAGCCGGAGAAGGGCGGGTGCAGATTGTTATCCACCCGCGCAAAAGTGTTGACCAGGTACCTACGTTGAAATGAGCGTATTAGGGGCTGAGGCTATTTTCAAAAGCTATCGTTCACGCCAGGTTGTGAATGGGGTGACGCTGGAAGTAAAGAGTGGAGAAGTGGTTGGCTTGTTGGGGCCCAATGGTGCTGGCAAGACCACCAGCTTTTACATGATTGTTGGCCTGGTGCCTTGTGATAAAGGTCGACTCTATATCGATGATCACGATATTACCGCTTTGCCCATGCATGCCCGCGCCCGTATGGGGGTGGGATACCTGCCGCAAGAGGCCTCGGTGTTTCGCAAGCTTAGTGTCGAAGACAACATCAAAGCGATATTGCAGGTTCAGCCGGAGATGTCTAAACAAGAGCAGGAGGAGCTGCTTGAAAACCTGATGCAGGAGCTGCACATCGGCCATATTCGAGAGAGTATGGGGATGAGTCTCTCTGGCGGTGAACGGCGCCGGGTTGAGATTGCCCGCACCTTGGCTATGCGCCCCGACTTTATCCTGCTAGATGAACCCTTTGCCGGTGTTGATCCGATCTCTGTAATTGATATCCAGAGGATTATCAGCCACTTGCAGGAAAAGAATATCGGTGTGCTGATTACCGATCACAATGTTCGCGAGACCTTGGGGATTTGTGAGCGGGCCTACATCATGAGTGAAGGCCAGGTGATTGCCCAAGGTAGGCCGGATGAGGTGCTGGCCAATGAGCACGTCCGTAAGGTCTATTTGGGTGAGCATTTTAAGCTCTAGGTCAGATTGATATCTCTATTTCAATATTTCCTAAAATTCAATGCTGCTATGTGGGGGGGTTCTGCGCTAAAATTCATCTTACTGCCATCAGTTTAATGAATAACACTGAAATTGATTTGGGAATAATTACAACCGCATGAAACAATCGCTTCAGCTTCGTTTAGGTCAACACCTGACGATGACGCCACAATTGCAGCAGGCCATTCGCTTGTTACAGCTTTCTACCCTTGACTTGCAGGCTGAGATTCAGGAGGCGTTGGAAAGCAATCCTCTGCTTGAAGTCAATGAAGATGCAGGGGCCGCGCCTGAGAGCGAACCAGGCAATGCAACAGAGACTGAGTTTGATTCAAATACTCAAGCCAATGAAACGGCCAGCGTCGATACACCGGAGACTTCAGTTGATTTGCAAGGCAGTGACATGCCCGATGAGTTGCCGGTTGATAGTAACTGGGATGATGTTTACGAAAGTGTCTTGCCTGCCACCACTGCTGCAAGTGCCCCGGCCGATGATGACCGTGGCTTTGAAAATCAGTCCGGTAGTGAAGAGAGTCTGCTGGAACATCTAACCTGGCAGATGCAGATGACCCCCTTTAGTGATATCGATATGATGATCGCCGAAGCGATAATTGATTCAGTTAATGATGATGGTTATCTCTCGGTTAGCCTGGAAGATCTTCTCGTCGGTCTTGGCTTTTCTGAGGAAGAAGAGGTTGGCCTGGAAGAGATGGAAGCGGTGTTGCACCAGGTGCAAAATTTTGACCCTATTGGCGTGGCGGCACGTGACCTGCGTGAATGTTTGTTACTGCAATTAAAAAAGTATGATACCTCACAGCAAGAGGTGCTCGACGCCATGGCTCTAGTCAGTGATTATCTCGAGTTGTTAGGTGGTCGTGATTATAATCAGCTAATGCGTAAGATGAAGCTGACTCGTGAGGCCTTGCAGGCGGCAATTGAGGTGGTGCAGTCGGTTAACCCCCGCCCTGGAGGTCTGATTGCCTCGGCGCCGGCCGAATATATTGTTCCCGATGTGACGGTTAAAAAAGATAAGGCTAAATGGCGGGTAGAGCTTAATTTTGAGTCGGTGCCTCGACTAAAGGTTAACGCCCATTATGCCGGCATGATTCGTCGCGCAGACAATAGCGCTGATAATACCTATATGCGTAATCAGTTGCAGGAGGCGCGCTGGTTTATCAAGAGTCTGACCAGTCGTAATGAAACCCTGCTTAAGGTTGCTACTGCCATTGTCGAACGTCAGCGTGGTTTTCTCGAGCATGGCGAAGAGGCGATGAAGGCGCTAGTGTTGAATGATATCGCTGAAGAGCTGGAGATGCATGAATCGACAATTTCTCGCGTGACAACACGTAAATACATGCATACACCGCGAGGTATTTTTGAATTAAAATACTTTTTCTCCAGCCATGTTTCGACGGCTTCAGGTGGCTCCTGCTCCTCCACCGCTATTCGGGCCCTGATTAAGAAATTGATTGCGGCTGAGAACCAGGTCAAACCTTTGAGTGATAGCAAGATAGCCAAGATTCTGGAGAGTGAGGGGATAAATGTGGCGCGGCGTACGGTGGCTAAATATCGCGAGGCGATGTCCATACCTCCTTCAAATGAACGCAAGCGTTTGGTATAGGTTTTTTATGAGGGGTCATAAAAACTTACCGAGAAGAACACAAGAAGAATAAGCGATGGAAATTTCACAGTTATTATCAGTCGAACGAGTTGTTTGCAATATTGCTGTCAGCAGTAAAAAGCGTGCTTTGGAGGCCGCCAGTAATTTGTTGGCTGAGGTCTGTGGGGCTGGCATGTCAGAAATTGAGATTTTTGATGGCCTGATTGCACGCGAGAAACTGGGTAGTACGGGTCTTGGCCATGGTGTGGCAATTCCTCATGGCCGTTTTAAAGATGTTACTGAAGCAGTGGCTGTGTTTATCAAATTTGAGCAGGGCGTCGATTTTGATGCCATTGATGGTGCTCCGGTTGACCTGGTATTTGCCTTGATGGTGCCCCAAGAGTCTACTGAAGAGCACTTGCAGTTGCTGGCCTCATTAGCGGAGATGTTTAGTGATGCCACAGTGCGTGAGCGTTTGCGCCAAAGTAATATTTCAACTGAAATTTTAGAGGTTTTCAGAAATTTCTCCCCAGATGATCATTCGGTGGCCTCTTCCCGCTAAGCTGGTTTTGTTATGAACCGACAAATGCAATCTCGGCCCGGAGTTATGCTGCAGGTGTTTGGTCAGGGGGTGTTGTTGCAAGGTGATAGCGGCGTTGGCAAAACTGATCTTGCCCTTGAACTGGTGGATAGAGGTCACTGTCTGATTGCAGATGATGCGGTTGAGTTTGCCACTGAGAATGGTCGTTTGCTTGGTTGTTGCCGTGCGGGCTTCGAAGGGTTTCTCGAAGTACATGGCCTGGGTATTGTGAGTCTGACACCGCTTTATGGAGAACAGGCTATTCTTGGACAAGCCCCTCTTGACTTAGTCCTGCTACTTGAAAACACCGCTGCTGATAACTACGATCGGCTCCAGCCTGTACAGCAGCCATGGTCGATGCTGGGTGTAGTCGTGCCAGCCTGGTCTATGCCGTGCTCGGGGCGTCGTAATTCAGCCTTGATTATTGAGACGGCAGTGCGCTTGAATCTGTGTCGACAGCAGGGCTATGATGCCAGTATCGATCTACAGTCCAGGTTGTCCTATCTATTGAAAGAGGGTGCTGCATGAAGTTGGTGATTGTCAGCGGCTTGTCCGGTTCTGGCAAAAGTATTGTTTTACATTCGCTGGAAGACTTGGGGTTTTATTGCATTGATAACCTGCCCCTGAGCCTGCTGCCATCGTTTGCCGCGCAGATGTCCAGTTCTCCCCGGGGGGATTATGAACATGCTGCCGTGGGCATTGATGCCCGTAATCTGAGTGATGATTTTGCCAGTTTCCCCGATGTGCTGGCTGAGATTCGCGGTCATGGTCTGGATTGTGAAATCCTGTTTTTACAGGCCGAAGATAACACCCTGATAAAACGTTTTAGCGAGACAAGGCGTAAGCACCCCCTGACCCGTTCCGGTATCTCTTTGGCGGAGGCAATCGGGCGTGAGCGCAAGATACTGGCTGAGCTGGCGGTGAATGCTGACTGGTGTATCGACAGCAGCCATACCAATGTTCATCAATTACGTGACCTGGTGCGCGGGCGGATGTTGAAAGAGGCGCGTTCTCTAACGCTTACCTTTATGTCGTTTGGTTTCAAGCATGGCATTCCTGTTGATGCTGACTTTGTCTTTGATGTGCGCTGCTTGCCGAATCCCCATTGGGTGCCTCAGCTGCGGGCCTTGACGGGGATGGATCAGGAGGTAGGAGAGTTTCTAGAGCAACAGCCGCTGGTTAATGAAATGTTTGAAGATCTAAGTGCGTTTATCGAACGCTGGGTGCCGCGTTTTCTGGCCGATAGCCGTGCCTATATGACAGTGGCAATTGGTTGTACTGGTGGGCAACACCGTTCAGTATATTTGTCGCAGCGTATGTCTAGTCATTTTCATGAGGCTGATATTGACGTGTTGTTACGACACCGGGAATTGGCATGACGACCGGGTTGCTGCTGATTACTCATGACAATGTCGGTCAGGCTTTATTGGAAACGGCATCATCGATTTTGGGTATGTGCCCAATGGTGTTGGAAATAGTTTCTGTGTCACATAATTGTTGCCCCGATGATGTGATTGACAAGGCGCGCGCCTCGGTTAGGCGGTTGGATCAGGGCGGCGGTGTATTGGTGTTGACGGATTTATACGGTTCGACACCGAGTAATGTTGCCAACCGACTTGACTGTGATAGACCAATTAAAGTGATTGCGGGTTTAAATTTACCGATGCTGGTGCGGGTTCTGAACTATCCGACCTTGGCCTTGGATGAGCTGGTTTATAAGGCCGTCTCTGGTGGTCAGGATGGCATCTTTGTCTGTGAGCCGGATAGTTGTGACTGCTAAAACCATAGAAATTATTAACAAACTTGGCCTGCACGCTCGTGCAGCATCCAAACTGGTCAAGCTGGCGTCGCGGTTTGAAAGCACCGTCTTACTGCGCAAGGGTGAGCGCGAAGCGAATGGCAAAAGCATTATGGGAGTCATGATGCTGGCAGCTAGTAAGGGTACGCAGTTGGAGCTGCGGGTTGAGGGCGCAGATGAGCAGGATGCCATGGCGGCGTTAGAGGCATTGATTACCGATCGATTTGGCGAAGGGGAGTAATGTCAACCTGCATCTTCCACCACTTTTCTACTCCGAGCGCCTATCCATCCGATTTGACAGGGCGTTCTCCTTCCAGTCGGCTTGACGTAGTGTCAACTATGCCCGCACCGTCTTCCAGTCCGAGCACCCTGTCAAATCAGCGCCTTGACACTCCCGCTGCTTGTGCCCGTTCTTTGGGTGCGTATAGTGGTGGGAGATGCAGGTTTGGCTCATGGTGAGCCTGAGTCTAAAAGGGATTGGGGTTTCACGCGGCATTGCCATCGGTCAGGCCTATTTGTTACAACGCGACCAGCTCAAAGTGCGCGAATATCTGATTCCACCGAGTTTGGTAGAGGCAGAGCAACAACGTTTTAAACAGGCTCTTGCGAACGCTAAACAACAGCTATCTGAGGTGCTGCAGAGCATTCCAACGGCGACCCCGGTCGATATCGTATCGTTTATTGATACCCATTTATTGATGTTGGATGACAAGGCGCTGGCTGAGGTGCCACTAGAGTTGATTGCTGAACGTCGCTGTAATGCCGAGTGGGCACTGAAGTTGCAGCGTGATGCCTTGGTGTCGGTGTTTGAGGAAATGGAAGATGCCTATTTGCGGACTCGCAGGGATGATGTCGACCATGTGGTTAATCGTATTCAGCGGGTGTTGTTGAATCAGACTGATAATGTCGAGGCGGTGATGGATGGTCGACTCAAAGGTTGCGTCATCATTGCCAATGACCTGTCGCCAGCCGACACCGTGACCATGCAGCATGAAGGCATCGTCGCCTTTGTTACCGAGTATGGCGGTCCCAATTCACACACCACTATTCTGGCGCGAAGCCTGGGTATTCCCGCGGTGGTTGGGGTCAAAAATGCATTGCGTTATTTGCGGCAGGACGAACCTCTGGTGGTGGATGGCTATGCTGGTGACTTGTTGGCCGGTGCCGATGAAAAAGAGCTGAATCACTATCGTCGTCGCCAGCGCCAGATAAAACGCCATTATGCTGAGTTAAATAAATTAAAGCAGTTACCTGCGATCAGTCGTGACGGCCTTGATATTTCGTTACAGGCCAATGTCGAATTGCCTGAAGATATGGCGGTAATGAAAAAGGTGGCGGCCAAGGGGGTCGGGCTTTATCGCACCGAGTATCTGTTTTTGAACCGGACTGAGCTGCCTGACGAAGATGAACAGTTTGCTATCTACCGCAAGATTGTTAAAAGGCTGCGTGGCCGGCCGCTAACGATCAGAACGCTCGACCTGGGGGCGGATAAGGTGCTATCCAATGATATGCGTCAGAATGGCCATGCTGTAATGACTAACCCTGCTTTGGGGCTGCGAGCGATTCGGCTTTGCCTGCGTGATCCTGCAATGTATCTGCAGCAATTAAAGGCTATATTGCGTGCTTCGGCCGAAGGGCCGGTTAGTCTGATGATTCCAATGATTGCCAGTATCCAGGAGTTGCAGCATAGCTTTGCTTTAATCGCCCAGGCCAAGGCCGAGCTGCAACAGCAAGGCAGGCCATTTGATGATGCCATGCCGGTGGGGGGGATGATTGAGGTGCCTGCGGCAGCTATTCTGGCCGATGAATTTGCCAAGCATCTCGATTTTTTTTCCATTGGCACCAATGATCTGGTGCAGTACACCATGGCGGCAGACCGGCTTGATAACGAGGTCAATTATCTTTATCAGCCAACCCATCCGGCGGTGCTGCGCCTGATTGATATGACCATCAAGGCTGGTCATAAGGCCGGAATTCCGGTGGCGATGTGCGGTGAGATGGCGAGTGAGCCACGTTACACCCGCTTATTGCTTGGTTTGGGTTTGACTGAGTTCAGTATGCAACCGACCATGTTGCCGGAGGTGAAAAATATTATTCAGAACTGTGATGTTGAGCCGCTAATGAGAAAGGTCAGGCGCGTGTTGCGAATGTCATCCGCAGCCGAGGTTGAGGATTTTGTTGATCGTCTGAACAGACAAAGCTGAAATATTTTCCATTTAGGGCTGGCGCCGGTTTTGCCTGACCCTTAGAATCATTCTTCTTTTTTACTCACGTTCACACGTGTGTTAACCGGTTTGCTTGCATGGCAGAAATTCAGGAACAGGATAAATCACAAAAGCGCCTAGAGCGTTTTTCTGAGGCCCTAGAAGGCGGACGCCTGAACAATATTCGCCAGATGGTGAATGATCTGTATCCTGCTGAAATTGGCCACCTGCTCGAATCATTGCCGCAGAATGAACGCGGCCTTGTCTGGGAGCTGGTCGATTCTGAGAAGAGTGGTGAAGTCCTCAGTTATGTAAATGACGATGTCCGGGCCAAGCTGATTCAGGACATGGAGGCTGATGAGCTGGTAGCGGCGGCTGAGAGTCTCGACACTGATGACCTGGCTGACATTCTTCAAGATCTGCCGGACATGGTGATAAGCGAACTGTTGCAGTCCATGGGGGCGCAGGATCGAATTCGGCTTGAAGCGGTATTGTCCTATCCGGAGGATTGCGCTGGCGGTTTGATGAATATCGATACCGTTACTGTGCGCCCTAATGTGACGATTGATGTTGTGTTGCGTTATTTGCGCCTGCGTGGCGAACTGCCAGCGATGACTGACTATTTGTTTGTGGTGGATCACGATGACAGGTTTATTGGCCTGTTGTCGATTACCGATATCCTTACTAAAGATCCCGGTCAGATGGTTGGCCAGGTGATGATGCGCAAATTCAAGCCCATCCCTGCTGACATGTCTGAGAGTGATGTGGCTGGGCTGTTCGAAAAACGTGATCTGGTATCGGCGCCGGTGGTCGATGTTGATGGCAAACTGCTGGGACGTATTACCATCGATGATGTGGTTGATGTCATTCGTGATGAGGCCGAACACTCGATTATGAGTATGGCCGGTCTGGATGAGGAGGATGACATTTTTGCCCCGGTGGTCGTCAGTTCGCGTCGGCGCGGTATCTGGCTGGGGATTAATCTGATTACCGCCCTGATCGCCTCCTGGGTGATCGGCCTGTTCGATGCCACCATCGAACAGGTGGTGGCCCTGGCGGTGTTGATGCCGATTGTTGCCAGCATGGGCGGCATTGCCGGTAGTCAGACACTGACCCTGGTGATACGCGGTATGGCGCTGGGCCACATCGGCACGGCCAATGCAAAACATATCCTAATCAAAGAGTTGGCGGTTGGGGGCTTGAATGGTCTGTTGTGGGCCTTGGTGGTTGCTGCTGTGACCATGTATTGGTTTGAAAACTTTTTGATTGGTGTGATTATCGCCGCAGCAATGTTGATTAATCTGTTTGCTGCTGCCCTGGCCGGGGCCACTATTCCTTTGTTGATGCGTAAGATGGGAATAGATCCGGCACTGTCATCCTCGGTGGTGTTGACGACGGTCACTGATGTGGTTGGTTTTTTTGCTTTTCTTGGGCTGGCGACGCTGATTCTGTTGTAAGGTTCCGCCAGTCTTACCATTATTTTATTTATGTTCTTTATAATGAATGTCGTTTGTTGGACGATATATTAGAGGTTGTTGTCTTAAAGCCTTGTTGTAAAAAGTTGAGAGCTTATGCCTGAACTATTAATTGCCCGTCAGCCTATCTATAACCGTACCCAGCACGTTTTTGGCTATGAACTGCTGTATCAACCGAGCAAAGATAGCAAGCTAACTAGTGATAGTGACGATGTCTCGGCATCACAAGTGATTCTTGATGCGTTGACCGAAATTGGCGTTGATAACCTGGTTGGTCAGCGTAAGGCCTTTGTCAGGCTGAGCCGTGGTTTTATTACCGGCAAATATCCCTTGCCACTGCCAGAAAATCGTCTGGTGGTTGAGATCCCGGCAGGTGTGGGCGTTGATACTGAAGTCATTGATGGGGTTCAGTTTCTCGTTAAGCAGGGTTATACCATCGCGCTTGGCGATTACGCTTATTCCGAAGCAAGCCTGCCATTGCTGGCGTTGGCGAATATCGTCAAGCTTGATGTGCAGGCTCTGGGCGAGGAAGAACTGCGCTATCACGTTAATCTGTTGCAGGAACACGATCATCTAAACTTACTGGCAGACAATATTGAGATTCCCGATGAATATGAGGTTTGTCGGGAGTTGGGTTTTAATTATTTTCAAGGCCATTTTTTCAGTCGTCCCAAGCTGGTGCGTCGCACTCGTATGCCGTCAAACCAGCTGGCTCTGATGCGCCTGTTGGCTGAGGTGCAGCGCCCGGATGCCAATATTCCAAAGTTGGAAGCTATGATTAGCCAGGATGTGGGGCTGAGTTACAAGCTGCTGCGTTATATCAATTCTGCATTTTTTGGTCTGCCCAAACCGGTGGAGAGTATTCAGCGGGCAGTGGTGTTTCTTGGCACTCACGTGATTCAAAAATGGACCACCCTGCTGGTGATGTCGCGGGTAGAAGACAAACCAGCCGAGCTGATGGTAACGGCAGTGGTGCGCGCCAAGATGTGCGAAATCCTGGCCAAAGCCGTTGAATATGAGAATGAAGACACCTGTTTTACCGTGGGCCTGTTGTCGGTATTGGAGGCCTTGCTCGACATGCCAATGGAAAAGGTGTTGGGCATGTTGACTCTGACCGATGAGGTCAACCAGGCCTTGTTAAAGAATGAAGGTGTGCCAGGTCAGTTACTCAAGGTTTCACTGAATTATGAGCTTGGTGATTGGCAGCAGCTTGATTATCCTGAGCTGGATGAAGATATCATTATGGATGCTTACCTTCAGTCGGTTGCCTGGGCCTCTGAGGCCTGTAGTGCCCTTCTTGGAGATTAGCAGGGTGGCTAGCTTTAACTTGTGCATTTGAGTAACAGGTTACCGTAATCATCTACCTGGCATTGCCAGCCAGTCTCAATAAAAGTTGTCGCCACCGTTTCTGTAATCAGTGCTGGCCCCTTGATTTTCTGGCCGGCACTTAATTCTTCTCGCGCCATAATCATTACGCTTTCATCTGTGCCGTATAGCTGTGTCTGTTTGGGCGAGCTATTTGTTTTTTTGTTGGCCAGTGTTGGAATCTCAAGCGGATTTGCGGGGCCGTGGGCATGCAGGCGAATGTTGACCAGCTCAATTGCCTGTTGCAGTCGATGGCCGTAGCGTTGTTGATGGGCCTGGTGAAATATTTCGTGGCATTTTTGTAGCTCTTGCCAGGCAATGTTGAGGCTAAAGGCCTGGCCGCAATAGCGTAGGTCGAGCGAGCGTTTTAAGTCGATTTGCTCTGCTGCTACGCCTTCACTTACCAGTGCTGCTAAGGCCTTTTGTGTCAACGACTGGAATTGTCGTTCAAGCTCGTTTGAATTGATCTGATCCAGTGGTGTGGCAATGGTCTGTGACAGTTCACGACTGCGTCGTGCCACCAGCATGCCGAAGGCTGACAACACACCGCCTTGGATTGGCACCAGTGCCTGTTCCATGTCCTGTGCCTCGGCCAGGGCACAGACATGCAGGCCACCGGCACCGCCAAATGGCATTAAGGTAAAACCCTTTGGATCAATACCGCGTTGAATTGAAATGACTCTGAGGGCCTGGCTCATGTGTTCGTTGGCGAGTCTGATGATGCCGGCGGCTGTTTCTTCGACGCCCAGTTGCAGTTGGCTTGCAAGCTTTCCAACAGCGTTATTGGCAGCGTTTACATCGAGTAACATCTTGCCGCCGAGAAACGCGTCAGGCAGTAGTCGTCCTAGCACCAGGTTGGCATCGGTTACGGTTGCTTGTGTGCCGCCGCGACCATAGCAGGCCGGGCCAGGGTCAGCGCCAGCCGATTCGGGGCCGACCTGTAACAGTCCACCACCATCGATATAGGCTATCGAGCCACCACCGGCACCAATGGTGTGCATGTCGACCATCGGTACGGCCACAGGGTAGGGGCCTATCTTGCCCTCATTGGTTAGCTTCAAGTCGCCGTCGATCAGGGCGACGTCGGTGGAGGTGCCGCCCATATCGAAGCTTAGCAATTGTTCACACCCAGCCAGCTGGCCGATAAAACGCGCCCCCGCCAGACCGCCAGCGGGGCCGGATAGCAGCATGTGTACCGCCAGTCGACCGGCCTGATCGGCAGCAATGGTGCCGCCCGAGCTTTGCATCACCGCAATGGCAGTTTGTGGCAGATTATCGCGCAGCCGTTGCAGATAGTCTTGCACCAGCGGCCCGACCCAGGCGTTAAGCCAGGTAGTGATGCCGCGTTCGTATTCCTTGTATTCAGGCAGAATTTCGGATGAACGTGATACAAACATGTCATCGCCAATCATTGCTTCGATGGCTTTCTCGGCGCTGTCATCTATAAATGAGAACAGTAGGTTGATGGCTACCGCACCGGGTTTGAGTAGCTGTAGTTGCTGTCGTAACTGTTGTAAGTCTGCCTCGGTCAGTGGTTCAAGTGCGTCGCCATCAGCACTGATACGGCCGCCAGTTTCAAGGCAGAGTTCAGCCGCTACCGGTGGCGCAATTGAGTCAGGTTGTAGATTATATAGTTCACGTCGCGCCTGACGACCGATGCTGAGCATGTCCGCGTGACCGCGATTTGTGATGAAGGCGGTGCGCACGCCTTTGCCTTCCAGGGCGGCATTGGTGGCGACGGTGGAACCATGGATGATGGTTAGCTCGGCAGGCTCAAGCCCCATTTCCTGAATGCCGAGCAGGATGGCTTGTTCTGGTGCCTGCGGCGTTGACAGACGTTTGTGCAGACGCAGCGATTGGCCGTCGAACAGGACGAAGTCGGTAAAGGTGCCGCCTGTGTCAACGCCGAGTAACATCCTTGCTTCCTTTCTTATAGAATTGGTTTACTGTGCAGTGCTGTTTGCGCAGTTGCGTTAGGGAAAATATTATACGGTGTGGTTTGAACCCTGTCGTGTAACAACGGAATTTGAAAGGAATATGACCTCAGAAAATATATTGGTACAGGTTGATCAGCTCAGCCGTAGCTTTGGTCCGTTGCTGGCCCTGGATGACATCAGCTTTGAAGTCAGAAAGGGTGAGGTATTGGGTTTTCTCGGCCCGAATGGTGCTGGTAAATCAACCACCATGCAGATTCTCAGTGGCAATCTGGCTCCCAGTGCCGGGCGGGTCATGATTTGCGGTATCGACCTGCTGGATCAGCCCAAGCAGGCCAAGGCTTTGCTTGGTTATCTGTCTGATCAGCCGCCGTTGTACCGTGAGCTGACGGTGGATGAATATCTGCGCTATTGCGCCCGCTTGAATCGTATCCCAGCAGCGCAGCGGAAAAGTGCTTTGGATGTAGCCAAACAACGTTGCGGTCTGACCGAGGTGGGCAGGCGTCTGATCGGCAATCTATCCAAGGGATACCGTCAGCGTGTCGGCATTGCCCAGGCGATTATTCATTCGCCAGCGGTGGTGATTCTGGATGAGCCCACCGTTGGGCTTGACCCAATCCAGATTCGTGAAATTCGTCACCTGATTAGTGAACTGCGTGACGAGCATAGCGTGATTTTGTCGACACATATTTTGCCTGAGGTGCAGGCAGTCTGTGATCGTGTGCAGATAATCAATAAGGGCCAGTTGGTATTGAGTGACACCATTGCTGGGCTGCAACAGCGCATGCGTGGTGAGAGCCTGTGGTTGACTCTGCGCCAGCCACCTGAAACTGCGGCGCTGGAAAAGATTGTTGGAGAGGGCCAGGTTGAGTCGCTCGGTGATGGTCATTTTCGTATTCATGCCGAACAGCTTGAGCAGCAGGCCGAGCGAGTGGTGATTGAGGCGGTGGCGAATGGCTGGGGGCTTTATGAGATTAGACCTGAACGGATGAACCTGGAGCAGATCTTTGTCGATATTACCAGCAACGAACATGGGGTGGGTGTAGGGAGGGCGGTGTCATGATGGCCTTTACTATTGCCGGGCGTGAACTGCGCAGTCTGTTTATTTCACCGCTGGCCTGGTCGATTCTGGCAGTGGTGCAGTTGATTCTGGGTTATATGTTTTTGATTCAGTTGGAAGGGTATATGGCTGTTCAAGCCCGGCTTCTTGGTGTTGAGGGTGCTCCAGGTGTTACTGAACTTGTCGTTGCGCCTGTTTTGTATAACGCTTCAATCGTTTTGTTGATGGTGGTGCCGATGTTGACCATGCGACTGCTCAGTGAGGAACGTCGCGCCCAGACTCTGAGTCTGCTGTTTTCTGCGCCGCTGTCGATGAGCGAAATTGTGTTGGGCAAGTTTCTGGGTGTGATGGGCTTTCTGTTAATCATGGTGTTGATGATCGCTTTGATGCCTCTGTCGTTGCTTGCGGGTGGCAGTCTTGATCTGGGTATGCTGCTGGCCGGTGTGCTGGGCTTGGTGTTGCTGCTGGCCAGTTTTGCGGCGCTGGGTCTGTTTATGTCGACATTGACAGAGCAACCAACCATCGCCGCGGTGAGTACATTCGCTGTTTTGTTGTTGTTGTGGATTATCAACGCGGCTAGTAATGCGGATCTTGGACAAACAAGTGAGTTGTTTGCCTATTTGTCCTTGCTGCAGCATTTCGAGTCATTGTTGAAGGGTGTGTTTGATAGTGCGGATGTGATCTATTACCTGCTATTTGTGATGCTGTTTTTAGGCTTGAGTATTCGTCGGCTCGATGCTGATAGATTGCAACACTAGGAGGCGGATATGAAGGTTACAACAGGCTCAAAACGTCAGATCCGTTTGCAGAATATTCTGTTTGTGTTGCTGTTTGTGCTGGTGGTTGGTTTGCTGGCCTGGCTCAGTCAGCGCTATCAATATCAGGCTGATTGGACGGCCAATAATCGTAATACCTTGTCGGCGGCGAGTGTCAGCGTGCTGGAGCAGATGCCGGAGCAGATTAGCGTTTCTGCCTTTACCGTCAACTCTGGTGCCATGCGTCAGCATATTGCCGATTTGCTGGGGCGTTATCAGCGTTATAAAAAATCATTTGAGCTTGAATTTATCAATCCCGATACCGAGCCAGAAATGGTGCGTCAGCTGGGTATTCAGGTGGATGGGGAGTTGCTGCTCGAATACCAGGGCCGCCGTGAGCAGATTGCTGAGCTGAATGAGCAGGCTATTACCAACGCCTTGCAGCGTTTGTCACGTGCGGCAGAACCTTGGGTTGTGTTTGTAGAGGGGCATGGTGAACGTAGTCCGTTTGGCAAGGCCAATCATGATCTGCAGGTCTGGGCGCAGCAGTTGGAGGCCAAGGGTTTTCATCTGCAGGGCTTGAATCTGGCGACTGCGGCATTGGTGCCGGATAATACCAGTGTTTTAGTGATCGCCGGGCCGCAGGTGAATTTCCTGCCGGGTGAGGTGCGGTTGATTGAGGATTATATTGCTCGTGGCGGCAATCTGCTGTGGTTGGCAGATCCTGACGGTATGTTTGGTCTGGAGCCATTGGCGGAACAGCTGGGGGTAAGCTTTGAACCAGGGGTGATCGTTGACCCAACTGCGCAGATGTTTTCTATCAACGATCCAACCTTTGCCATTGTCGGTGACTATGGTCTGCATCCGTTGGTGGATGGTTTCGAAGTGTTGACTATTTTTCCCCGTGCTGCCGGTGTGATGGTGGAACCGCAGGGGCAATGGCAGGCTGATGGTTTTCTTTTTACCACTGAGCGCAGCTGGTCCGAGACAGGGGTGCTGGCAGGTGAAATCGATTTTGATGAACTGGCGGATGTGGCTGGCCCCTTGAGTCTGGCGGCGGCAGTAACGCGCAGCCTTGATAATGACATTGCAGATGACGAAGCTGAGCCTAAACAGCAGCGCATTGTGGTGGTGGGAGATGGTGATTTTCTTTCTAATACCTATCTCGGTAATGGCGGCAATCTCGATCTGGGCATGAATATGGTCAACTGGTTGAGTCGTGATGATCAGTTGATTGCCGTGCCGAGCAAGACTGCGCTGGATAGCAGTTTGAACTTGTCGCGTAATGCATCAATGGTAATTGGTTTTGGCTTTCTTATATTTTTGCCAGCGATCTTGCTGCTGAGTGGTCTGGGTATCTGGCTGAAAAGGCGTAAGGCCTGATGACGAAGCGCAGCTGGCTTAATATGGTTTTATTGCTGGCAGTATTGCTGTTGGCAGCGTTAGTTTATTTTGAGCCGGGCAAGCAGCCGCAACAGCAGGTTCCGTTGTTGTCGGTAAATTCTGCTGAGCTGAAACAGCTTGAGATCAACCGCTCTGATACGGAAAGTGTGCAATTGCAACGGCGCGACGGGCGATGGTATCTGCAGTCGCCCGTTGAGGTTGCCGCCGATGAGTTTGTGGTTGAGCAGATCATCTCCTTTCTATCTCAACCAAGTCTGCAGCGTTATTCTGCCACGGGCCTGGGTTTGGCTAAGTATGGTCTGCAGCCTGCCAGGGTCAGATTGGTTGTGGATGGGCTTGAACTGAGCTTTGGTCGTGTGAACCCTTTGAATAGCCATCTTTATGTGATGGTGGCTGATGTGCTGCACATGGTGTTGCAGAATGAAATTTCGATGTTGCTCAAGGATTGGTCTGGTTATGTTTCGATGGCACCTTTGCCAGAAGAGGTCTTGGTGAGGCTTGAGTTGCCGGGGCTGGGCAAACTTGCGCGTGAGGCACAGGGCTGGCGCTATGAGGGCGATAAATCACCGCAGTCTGCCGATCAGTTGCAGATGTTGGTGGATGCCTGGGGTGCGGCCAGGGCCTTGCAGGTGCGGCAGCTGAGTGAAGTGGTGGCAACAGAAGCGATCGTTTTAGGTTTTTCCTCGGGGGCGGTGATGCGTATGTCAGTGTTGCAGACGGCTGATGAGTTGGTGTTGCAGCATGTCGATCTGGGGCTTGAGTATGTGTTTGATGTGTCACAGGCAAAGCGATTGTTGCAGTGGTCGCCTTTGGCTGGTGAGAGTGATGAGTAGATGGGAGTTGTGCTGTGCCTGAATTACCAGAGGTAGAAACCACGCGTAGTGGTATTGCGCCTCATGTCGAGGGCAAGGTCGTTGAAGAGTTGGTGTTGCGACGGCGTAAACTGCGCTATCCGGTGCCACAGACCTTGTTGGTGGATCTGCCGGGACAGCTGATCAGTAAGGTGGCGCGGCGCGGTAAATATCTGTTGTTGCATGCCGAGACCGGTACGGTGATGGTGCATCTGGGCATGTCGGGCAGTTTGCGTTTGGTTGATGTCGATGTGCCCGCCGAGAAACATGATCATATCGATATTGTCTTTGAGGGGGGCAAGGCCTTGCGTTTGCACGACCCACGCCGGTTTGGCTTGGTGTTATGGCTTGAGGGTGATCCACTTGAGCATAGGTTGCTAGTCAAGCTGGGGCCGGAACCGCTGTCCGAAGCGTTTGATGCTGACTATCTATACCAGCGTTCACGCAAGCGTAAGCAGGCGATTAAACAGTTTGTGATGGATAGTCACACGGTGGTGGGTGTTGGCAATATCTACGCTAGTGAGGCCTTGTTTGCTGCTGGCGTTAGGCCGCAGCTGGCGGCAGGCAAGTTGTCGCGACCGAGGTGCGAGGTGTTGGTGGCGGAGATTAAACAGGTCTTGGCTAAAGCGATTGAGCAGGGCGGTACCACCCTGCGTGACTTTGTTGATGGCAATGGCAAGCCTGGCTATTTTCAGCAGCAATTGCTGGTGTATGGTCGCGAGGCCGAACCTTGTTCGCGGTGTGGTAAGGCGATCAAACTGCTGCGTCTGGGGCAGCGTGCCAGTTATTACTGCCCCAGTTGTCAGCGCTAGAGGATAGGGCTGGGCGCCGGCTTATCGGTATTGTGTTTCACTTTTACGATTACACCGTTGTGAGAATGGATTAGCGTCTCTGTTTGACCCGTCAGATTAGCAAGTTGGTCGCGCAATTGCTTGTTGTCGGGATTGGCTGGGTTGAAGATGATGAAGTCAATCTTGCCGATGTTTTTAAGCAGTTCTTCAGGCGAATCGAAAGTGGGTGGTAGTGGAAATACGGGGCGTTTCATTGCCAGCATCGTCCGGGCAGGCCATTCGCTGCTGGTGAAAAAATTGTTTTCCAGTGATTCGGTTTCGATGGTTAGGGTTTTAATGATTTCATCGTGTGGCTCAAGTGTGGCGAGAATATTGCTGCTGCGGTAGCTGCGGTCACCGAGCATGAAAAGTATGCAGAGGATGAATATTACCCCCATGACCAGACCGCGTTGACCAGCAAAGCTATTGGCGCCCATGGTGTTGTTGAGCTTGATCAACAGCGGGATGCCGCAGTACAGCACTAACGCCAGCATGATCATTGCCCAGCCGTAGTCCGCAGCGACAAGTCCCAATAGCCCACCAAGCAATAACATACGCGGCATCAGTTCATTCAATATTTGTTTGCGATAGCCAAACACAACGGCGGCAATAATCAGGCCGGGCAGGATGCCGGAAGTGTAATTTAGCGGACTCGGATCGCCAGGAATCCGGCCAAGGGCGGCGGCGCCAAGTGTGGCTAACGGGTTGAGCCCCCAATCAAAGGCTGGGTTGCCAAGCAAATAACTGAGCAACAAGGCGATGATCGAAGCAATGCTGATACCGATCTGCATTTGTCTGGTCTGACGTTGGTCGAGTGGTTTGTTGCGCCATTCCCAGGCCAAAGCCAGTGGATAGGCCAGACCAGCGGGATGAATTGAAATCAGTGTGACGACTAGTAATAATTGAATGAAATACCAGCCACCCAATTGTTTGCCAACACTACGATAGCGGTGATCCAACCATAGTCCAAGGCCGAAGCCGAGTAGCAAGAAAGGTCCGGCACCGACTGCGTTAATCTGCATAAATGTAAGGGGTGCAATCAGCAGCAGGCCCGAGGCGAGTAGGGCTGCTTCACTGTCTTGTTGTTTACAGTGCTTGTGCAGCAAGGTTACAGCGGCAAACAGAATAATTAACATGAAAACTTTCAGGGCGACAAAACTGCCCGGCCAATAAGCTCCCAGAGGCATGAATACCA
>Ga0316207_10001065_pt1 | contig 36643 bp, 37 predicted proteins | sample 6weekpyrite_MG_FD_204943 | JGI IMG/M metagenome (GOLD analysis project Ga0316207, IMG submission 204943) | Microbial mat bacterial communities from mineral coupon in-situ incubated in ocean water Damariscotta River, Maine, United States -... | ecosystem: Environmental > Aquatic > Marine >... | reverse complement strand
GCTGGATGTGATCTACCCGAGACAGCATGTGCAACTTGCAGATAACATCCGCGAGCGTGGGGCGCTGGTGTCTGAAATGCCGCTTGGCTCGAAGCCTGTTCCGGCTAATTTTCCACGTCGTAATCGAATTATCTCTGGTTTGTCGCAAAGCGTATTCGTTGTTGAGGCCAGTGTTAAGAGTGGCTCGTTGATTACTGCTCGCTATGCACTTGAACAAAATCGGGAAGTGTTTGCGATGCCCGGCGCGATTGATAACCCAATGTCGAGAGGTTGTCATGCGCTGATTAAGCAGGGCGCAAAACTCGTTGAGGCGGTTGAGGATATTTTAGAAGACTGGCAGATAGACTATCTACCAGTCGCACTGACCCAAGCGGAGAGCGAAACGACATCGTTAGGGCCGTTATCAGTCGACGAACGCTCAATAGTGTCTCTGCTCAATTATGAATGTGTTTCATTCGATCTTTTGGCCGTGAATACGGGGCTCGATATCAGTAAGCTTACCCACGCATTGATTGGCTTGGAGTTGAAGGGCGTGCTGTGTTCGGTTCCCGGTGGCTATCAGCGCGTTAAGGACGTAAAATGACCCGCTTGATATCTTTCGAGACTTTGGATTTGTCTGCACTATGTTATCGAGAAAAACACAGTTATCAGGCTACACACTCTCAGCCTCCTCGACTCCCGCGAATAAGCGACAGGCATGGCAATTACAGTTGGCGGCTTACGTGCTTCGTCGGGGGGGGATCATTGCCCATCCGACAGAGGCTGTTTGGGGGCTGGCATGTGATCCTTTTAACGCCACAGCGGTGCGCGGATTACTGGCGCTTAAAAATCGCGCCGAGTCCAAAGGGTTGATACTGGCGTCCGGTCAGGCAGAGCACTTTGAGCCGCTGCTGGCACCGCTGGACTCTGAGCTTCGCGAGCGCTTTTATGCGCGCGCGCCGCATCCGGTCACCTGGTTGCTTCCTGATACTGAGAAGCAGATTCCTGCCTGGATAAAAGGGGCGCATCATTCTGTCGCCGTGCGGCTATCAGAGCACCCGATTATTTCGGCACTCAGCAATAAGCTGGGGAGCGCGATTATATCGACTTCAGCGAATCCGGCCGGATTGCCTCCTGCCAAATCCATCTTCAGGGTGCATCAGTACTTCGCCAATTCGCTTGCTTATATACTGCCAGCTTCATTGGGGCAATTTTCTCGCCCCTCAATCATTCGAGACTTACAGACTGGAAATATCATTCGAGTCTAGGTGCACAAAGGAAAACTATGATTGATCACTACGCCGTCGTTGGCAACCCGGTCGCTCACAGCAAATCACCGATGATTCATGGACTTTTTGCCGAACAGAACCATCAAGCGATGCACTATGGAAAAATAGAAGCGCCGCTTGATCGTTTTCAACAAACGGTTCAGGCATTTTTTTCTCAGGCTGGTAACAAGGGGCTCAATATCACCGTGCCGTTTAAAGAGCAGGCATGGGCCATTTGCGATATCAAAAGCGAGCGTGCGGAGTTGGCGGGTGCGGTCAATACCCTGTTGCTGGATACGAAAAACCAACTGGTCGGTGACAATACCGATGGCGTAGGTTTGGTGAAAGACCTGCTTGACAATCATCACGTTGCGCTAAAAAACAAAAAAATATTGCTTGTTGGTGCTGGCGGTGCGGTAAGAGGCGTTTTACAGCCTATACTGAAAGAAATGCCTGAAAAAGTACTGATCTGTAATCGAACGCCTGCAAAGGCAGATGCCCTGGTTTCGAAATTTAAACACCTGGGGAATATCCAGAGCCTTCCTTTTGCCGCGTTAACTGAGGTGTTCGATGTGGTGATTAATGGCACGTCTGCCAGTTTATCTGGCGACCTGCCAGCGATTGGGACGCAGGTGATTGGCCGTCAGACAGTGGTTTATGACATGATGTATGGGCCAGAGGAAACGGTCTTTAACCAGTGGGCCAGGCAGGCTGGTGCCGCACATACCATTGATGGTCTGGGAATGTTGGTTGAGCAGGCAGCCGAAGCCTTTTTTATCTGGCGAGGGTTGCGCCCTGAAACGGGCAGAGTGATGTCGAAGCTGCGATCGCTTTAAGTCGTGGTAAAATTTAGCTGCGTATAGCGCTTCGCGTGAAGGCTCAATGGTTTCATTTTAGTTTTAACGAGATACGAAAACAGCAGGTTTGAATTTATGGATTTGGCGACCCTTATTGGTCTCTTAGCGAGCATTTCGATCATCGTCGCTGCAATATTGATGGAGTCCGGTATTTTGGACTTTGTCAATCTCCCCGGTCTGGGAATTGTTGTCATTGGCAGTATGACGGTAACACTGGTCAAGTTTCGGTTGAACACGGTTGCATCATCCTTCAAATTGGCATTTTCAACCACCTTTCTTGAACGAACAGAAAACCCGATTGTACTGATTCAGCAGGTCAAGGAATTGTCTGGCATCGTCAGGAAAGAAGGTATTTTGGGTCTGGAGAAAATCGAGATAGATGATCCGTTTCTGAATAAAGGCATTGCCCAGTGTATTGATGGGCATCCCGCAGAATTTATCGAGGAATTACTGATTCAAGAATTGGAACAGTCGATTGAGCGCTATGAAGTCGCGGAAAAAGTCTTTCGCGGCATCGGGGAGACCGCACCCGGACTCGGTATGTTAGGTACATTGGTGGGCCTGGTGCAAATGCTGAATAATATGCAGGAACCCAGTTCCGTCGGCCCGGCGATGGCCGTTGCACTGCTGACGACTTTCTATGGGGCCTTTATTGCACAGGTGATCGCCATTCCGCTTGCTGACAAACTGAACCTTAAAGCGATGGATGAGCATCGAAATATGTCGCTGGTGATTACCAGCGTGCAGAATATTCTTAAAGGTCAGAATCCGCGAGTGATCGTTGAAGTTTTGGCCACGTTTTTGCCGCCCAAGCTGCGTAGTGTGGTCGTCGAAGAAGGGACGCAGGCCTGATGAGGGCGATCCCCAAACCTAAGCCCAAGGCTTCATCGGGTAGTAGCTGGATCATCACCTTCGCGGACCTTATGTCGCTATTGCTCACCTTCTTTATCTTACTGCTCAGTTTTTCGAAGATGGATCTGGCCAAATATGAGCTGATGGCAATGGCCTTAGCGACATCATTTGGGCCATCGGTGATTAAGGGAGACGGTAATGTTGGCGGTAGTATTATTTTCGCAGATAGGCCCGAGGTGCCGCCACCGCCGGAGAGTATTCAGGATCAAACGGATCTGGAAAAGGAATTTGACGACTTTGATGAGCCTGAAGTTGAAATGCTGGAAGAGTCGGCAAAACCACCGGAACCGAAACAGATCGACCCTAATATAGAGCGCTTGACTGAAAATCTGGTGAACGCCTTGGATTCTGAAATTTTGTCCAATGCCTTGACCGTGAGTTATGACTCAAAAAAAGTCGTGGTTCGATTTTCAGAGGCGACGACATTTCCCTCCGGTAGCGAAGAGCTCAAAGACGAGATGTTTCCAATTCTCGAAAAAGTAGAAAAGGTGTTGGCCGCATGTGAGGGTGAGGTGATTGTCTCGGGTTATACCGATGATTTACCGGTGAAATCGAGGCGGTTTCGTTCAAACTGGGATTTGTCGGCTGCCAGAGCGGTTAGTGTGGTGCATCAGTTGATTCTGAATAATAAAATTGATGCCAATCGTGTTAGCGCGGCCGGGCGTGCTGAGACCAATTCACTGGTCGCCAATGACAGCCCTGAAAATCGTGCGAAAAATCGTAGGGTTGAGATTAGCGTGTTTGATCCAAAATGCGATGAAGGCGACTGGCAGTTTTGATGGTACTTGAGTGTCGTTTCAAGGATAATGCCGGGCTCAAAACGATTAAGGGCGATTAATATGAGTGGACCTGTCCAACCCAAAGTTGAAGATGAACAGTGGAGCGATGAGCGTATTCGAGCTTTTCTTGAACTCAAACCGGTTGATTCGACAAACCGTGATTACCATGTTTTGATTCAGGCTTACCTACACATGGTGCCGAGTTTCTTTACCCGCTTTTTGGTTTTTTTCGAGCAGGCAGGGCGCGATATCAACGCAAAATCTGATCAAGGTGAAACCATTCTCGATCTTGTCAGTGAACATCGGCGTTCAACTGAATATGCAGGTGCATTGAAAACCAAGGGTGCAAAGCTTTCTTCTGAACTGGCTTAACTCAGACCCTGCTGCTTGTGATCTGCAATGTGTTGATCTTTCAGTTTGACGTAGTGGCGCGCGGCGTAATTAAAGAAAGTATGTTCCTTTTCGGTGAGTGAACGCATTTTCTTGGCTGGGCTGCCACCGTATAAATAACCGGATTCAAGTTTTTTACCTGGCGTGACCAGACTGCCGGCAGCCACCATCACCTCGTCTTCGATGATCGCACCATCCATGACGATGGCGCCCATGCCGATCAGGACGCGATCACCAATGGAGCAGCCATGTAGTAAGGCTTTGTGGCCAACCGTGACATCGCTGCCAATGGTCAGCGGGAATCCGTCTGGGTTATAAGGACCCGCGTGGGTGATGTGGAGTACGGAACCATCCTGAATACTGGTTCGCTGGCCAATTTTGATTCGGTGCATATCGCCTCGAATCGTCACCATCGGCCAAATGGAGCTATCTTCGCCAATCTGAACATCGCCAATCACTAATGCGCTTGGGTCGATAAAAACACGGGCGTCGAGTTGAGGGGAAAATTCAAGATAAGGCCTGATCGCTGTCATGTATACGGTCCTGTTTTGGCTGGGGTAGCTGGCTACGGCAGAATACTCAAAATAGCCAATGATCGCCAGTCACCCTGTTGCACAATGGCTTTAAATTGCTTAATCAGCCCCAATACTAAAAGGCCTGATCCGGATCTGAATAATGAAGTGAGTTGCACTATGGTAAACCCCCTGTTGTCTGACAATGCTCTGCCGCCTTTCGACGAGATATCAATTGAGCATTTTGAACCCGCCATTGACCAGGTGTTGCAGGACAATCGCTTGTTGATTGATAAGCTGTTGAGCGATGGAGCAGACACCTGGGAAAGTCTGGTTTATCCACTCGAAACCGCGAATGATCGTTTGAACAATGTCTGGTCTGTCATCTCTCACTATAACGGTGTACTGAATTCAGAGGCGCTACGGGAAATATACAAAAAGCTGATTGGTAAACTGACGCAATATCAAACTGAAGTCGGCCAGAATAAAGCGCTGTACCTGGCTTATCGGCATCTTCAGGAAAGCGAAGCCGGTCAAAAGCTCGAAGGCCCTCAGCGCAAGGCACTCGACAATATTCTGAGAGATTTTACACTCTCGGGCGTCGGTCTGGATGATCAAGACAAACAGAGGTTTTCTGAGTTAAAGCAAACCTTATCGTCATTGACCAATCATTTTTCAGAAAATGTGCTCGATGCGACACAGGGTTGGACACGGCATATTGTCAACGCGGATGAGTTGCAAGGTCTGCCAGATAGTGCAATGGCCTTATTGTCCAGTTTTGCCACGGAGCAAGCATATGACAACGGTTACCTGTTAACACTGGATGCGCCTTGTTATCAGCCGGTGATGACATATTGTGATAGCAGGGAGCTGCGTGAAGAGTTGTATCAAGCTTACATGACGCGGGCATCGGATCAGGGGCCACATGCAGGTAAATGGGACAACTCTGACAATATTCAACAGATCATGGCCACCAGACAAAAACTGGCGACTTTATTATCTTTCGACAATTATGCTGAGCGCTCATTGGCGACCAAAATGGCGTCATCGGTCGACGAGGTAGTCGATTTCCTTGAACAGCTAGCAGGCAAATCTATGGCTGCGGCCAGGCAGCAGTTTGACGCACTGCAAGCCTTTGCTGCAGAAGAATACGGGCTGTCCCAGCTCGAAATGTGGGATATTCCCTACTATTCAGAAAAGCTTCGGCAGCAGCTTTTTGATGTTTCTCAAGAGGCGCTCAAGCCGTATTTTCCCGTTTCAGTCGTGCTTAACGGTTTATTTCAGGTGGTAGCGCGCCTGTTTGAAGTGGAGATCGAAGAGGACGCGCAGGTTCAGGTCTGGCATTCGGATGTGCGCTATTACCGTTTGTCTAGGAGCAGCAAGGCCTTCGCCGGGTTTTATCTGGACTTGTACGCCCGCAAACACAAGCGCGGTGGAGCCTGGATGGGCGATTGTCGTGTTCGTAGAAGACTGGCAGACGGCACCTTGCAGCAGCCGGTGGCCTTTCTAACATGCAATTTTACCCCTCCCGTTGATGGCAAAGACAGCTTGTTGACGCATGATGAAGTGACCACTTTGTTTCATGAGTTTGGTCATGGTTTACACCACATGTTAACCAAAATTGAGGTCAGTGATGTGTCAGGTATTTCGGGCGTGCCATGGGATGTGGTGGAGTTGCCCAGCCAGTTTTTAGAAAACTGGTGTTGGCAAGAGGAATCAATTCGCCTGATCAGTGCGCATCATGAAACCGGTGAGTCACTGCCTAAAGCACTGCTGGATAAAATGCTGACAGCAAAGCATTTTCAAAGCGCCATGCAAATGATGAGACAGCTGGAATTTGCCTTGTTTGATATCACCCTGCATCGCGATTTTTCAGAGCTGGCATCAACCGATGTGCTCGCAGTACTTGATGCTGTTCGGGAAAAAGTATCGGTTAAAATCCCACCTGCCTATGCACGTTTCTCCCACTCCTTCAGTCATATCTTTGCTGGCGGTTACGCTGCGGGTTACTACAGCTATAAATGGGCAGAAGTTCTGGCTGCCGATGCGTTTTCGAAATTTGAAGAGCAAGGTATTTTTAATCTGCAAGTCGGCAGGGCATTCAGAGAGCACATATTGGAAGTTGGCGGCTCGCAAGATGCAATGGAGATGTTTGTTGCCTTTCGCGGTCGAAAACCCAGTGTTGAGCCCTTGCTTGTTCAGTCTGGAATTGACGTGGGTATTCAGTCATGATTAAGACCAAACGCTTTATCGCGGGTGCGGTTTGTCCTCGCTGTGGCGAGTTGGACCGCCTGGTGGCCTACGCCGATGACAGCGGTGCTTATAAAGAGTGCGTGAGCTGCGGCTTCTATGAACAACAGTTAGTTCAGCTGGAAGTGAATGAACTGGAGACCCGGGTGAATCATCCACCTGAACAAGCGCCTGAAACAGGCGACTCTGTTCAGGTGATTAATATTGTTGATCGGTCTTCTGAAAATGAGCGGTTCTAGCCTAAATCTTCTGATTGCGCTTCCAGAATCGCAATCACGTTTGATAAGACCTCCCGCATATCGGTCAGCGTTTTCGTGCGCTGAATAATATCGGGCTTTCGGCTTTCCAACTCCGATACTTTGGGGACAATGCGGCGAATTCCCTCGGTGATAAATTCGTAGGGATAATGGTGGTCTTGAATGCTGAGTTTGTTTAGTTCAGCAATTTCCTGCGAAAACATACTGATAATATCGTAAATAAAATCCTTGTGTTCAGAGCATGATGCTTCCCAGTATGCATCATCCAATAGCTCTTCGAAGGCCATAAATTCATTTACAACTTGCGCGATAGAGGGCTTAGACATGAGGTCTCCCGAAGTTAATGGTTATCCCATAAGAATAGCAGAGGAAAGCCGAAAGTATCCTATGCCAGGTTTTTGTTTTAGATCGTATCGATTTGCTGTGAGCTGGTACTGATTCACGAAACTAAAAATGGAAACAATTGCTTACCAAGTCTTACCAGAGAGTGTTAACGGGTCTGCATCGTAGTTGGCATCGTTCCCTATACTGATGGCTTCGGTTAGTAAAGGAGAGTGCGATGAATACTCTGCAATATCAGCGGCAAAGGCTTGAAGATGAAATGAATGTAGCCAAAGCGAATATGCAATTGATACGGGAAAGTGAATTCCCGGATTTAAAAACACTGCAGCAGTATAGAGAGTCAATCGAGCGCAACCAACAGCTGATCGGCATGATTGACAACCACCTCCTGTGTGATCATCAACCTATGTGGCGGCGCAAGTAGCGCCTCTGGTTCGTTATTCCGCCTCGTTCCGAGACAGGCGAGACGGGATAGTGATACCGGTAAAGCTAATAATGGGGATGCGGGGGTCGATCACGTCACCATTTTCATCTTTTAGAAGGTTTCCATCTTCATCGGTTGGTAAATCATAGTTTGGGTCAGTAACCGCAGTCAGTCGTACGCCCTCTCCTGGTGTCAGATCGGCGAGTTCATCCAGCACTGCTTGTTTTTCGCATCGGGTGGGGTCTTCTATTATCGTCTCGCCGTTCGAATCGTAAATGGCTTCATTATAGGTAGAGACGTAAATTCGAACTTCGGAATTTGGGTAGTCGGTTTCGACTCGGAAGCGCTTTAATCCGGACAGCCCCGATACGCTGCTATTGAGGTCAAACGTGCGGACTTGTATTTTATTGACTTCATCTGTCAGCGCATTGCCCTCTTCATCTATACCTCCAGCACATTGTGTTTTCTGAACAACGCGAGCGGTATCGGGAGCTTCGAGTGTACATGTCTCAAAATCGTTTGGATCGGCGCTGGTATTGTCCCGGTCACAATACGTATCAACAGTGGCAAACTCGATTTGCCCCAGGTTATAGTCAAAATCGTCGTCGATAATCAGCGATTCGGTCAATTCTGGGTTATTCATCACCGCTTGGCGCACCACTGGCTGTGTGTAGCCTCTGGCTTTGAAGTCTTCAGGGGTGGTTTGTACAAAACCGAAATAGGGCGCTTCTGCGCGTTCCTGAATGCTGTTTAGCGCGGCGGCGGATTTGGTAATGGAGACGCTGGTTTGGGTGGTACTGGTAAACGGGCTATAGGACATAAACAGTTCAGCGTACAACGTAATCGTGTTTTCCAAATTGGTCACCGCGATGTTCCGGTTGGAGTAGGCACATAGCCCGTCATCGGCCGCGATTCCGTCCGCAATCTGTTTTTTGGCTTGCACGAAAGCGTCGATCTCCTGATCACTGTCGGTGGTCGCAATCAGGCTTTCCATAAAGTCCAGCGGATTGTTGGCCTGGGTGACTTCGCCATCGACCAGGGTATAGTTCATAAAGTCAGAGTCGTTGACGATTGCCAGAATGGCATTGAGGGCCGTTTGCTGGTCTGGCGTTAAGGTCTCGCCATCTGCAAGTTTAAGGGCGTTTAATATATCTCCGAGATAGAGCTTGTATTCACTGCCCGCTTCATTGTCGGTAACGACATAATTATTGACCGTGAGACGCACTGCTTCATCCTGGCTGATGGCGCAAAGCGTTGAGGTTGTTTCGAAGGCTGGGTCGCAGGCTGAAATCGTTAAAGTAGCTAAAACGAGCGCGATAATTTTGCGTGTATTCATTGTTTACCGTGTTGTTTGAGGTGTTTTGAGCGAGCGTATGCCTCGCTCAGTCCGTGCGCATTCTAGCATTTATCTAAAGCCAGAAAAGGGTGTAGTTCGCTTTAGATTGAATTAATCCGTTTCCAGGTTTGGTGCAGAATTCGGGCATCATTGGCAGCGCGATGCGTGACCAGGTTCGATTCCGTAATGACTTGCTCTCTTATGTCTTGCCATTGGTCTATTTGCGTTTCGTTTAAAATTGAACTGATTGAGTCGAGTTGAAATGCGGGCTGGGTTTTGCCGGCCTTGAACAGTCGATGCAACCAGAAGCTGTCGAACGTCCAGGCATCACAGTATACCGGCCCCTTGAGTAGCGCATTCAGCTCAGTGACGACACGGCTGATATCGAGCCCTTTGGTTTGCAGTTCCTGTTTGGGAATGCCGTGAATTCTTGCCGACTTTTCAGACCAGTCGCTCCAGATAACATGCGGTTTGATTAACCAGCTTTTGGTCTCACCATCGGGAAGGCAAATGCCGACTTCAATCGGATAGCTTGCGATAAGATCGAGGCTTGATGCCTCAAAATCGATAAATACAGGCATTTCTGGGTACATAAAAGGTGAGCCGCAAATGGGGTCCAAGGGCGTAAAGGCAGTTTGCCGAAAATCAAGGCGCCAATACTAATGACAAAGAATCGCTTGTTCAAACCTGATAGTGTGGGCTGATTCTAAAATTTCAATAAAAAGCAATTTTAGCAGAACGAATTTGTGCTTTAACCAGCCTCGCCACAATTGGCGCAGCATCACCTTGCAATGGCGTGTAGTAAATTTGCCCTAACAGACTTTTGGGCAGAAACACGGTTGGCAAAGGATTAATTGAGGTATTCAATGACGCAAGCAATGTCAGGGTATCATCTTGAGGCGGGTAGTAAATAAGAGACAGCAGCTCAGGCTGTGCCTGCAGCAATGTTCTGATGGCCTCATGACCTGGCTGCTGATTCAGGTTGATCATGATGCCAGAGTGGCTCCCGCTGGGGACATTGGCAGCCTGGGACGCGTTCCAGGCTTCGACTAACTGTTTACTGAGCCAGTGTCGTGCCTGTTCATAGTCGTGCAGATTGGGAAATGGCATGGCCCCCACAGGGGCGTGGGGTGCAAATTCGTCCAATGGCGTGAAGGCGCCGAGCGGGGCTGGTGTAAATACGTTCGGAGGAATGCCTGCTGCTGTGGCGGGGAGGGCCTTAATCATCGTTAATGCATCGGCAGGCTCTGCATCCACGACAAATGTTTCTTTGCTCGAGATGCTCCAGGCCGATATTCCCCACACTAGGGCACTAGCAAAGAGCGCCATGCCGCTAAAAAATTGATGGCTGAGTTGCTCCTCGCTGGAATCATTTGAGCGATGCCTAAACTGCATAAAGCCCAGATATAAGCAGCATGCAAACCCAGCCAGACTGAGAAGGACTAAAATAAGGGTGGAGAAGGAAATCGTTATCATAACAAGCCCTCTGCATTTTACTTGAGCCCATGATTTATTCACGGACATAACACAAAACTGCGACTTGTTAGCCTGTGTGCTGATTTATGCCTCGGTAAAAGGCCCTAAAGAGTTCGTTTACATCGCTCTAACTGTAGTCTGCAGAATTCGAATGTTCAAACTTGTTGTCTTTGATGCAGACCAAGTAAAATGTGCGCTACATTAGAGCCTTTTGCAAGAGGCTCATTAGGAACAGCGTTTTTGTGAGTGCGTGTTATGAGCGATAAAGTAGTGGTGATCTATTCAGGAGGAATGGATTCGTTCACTCTGTTAAATCAGGCCATCGGACAGGGAAAGCGCGTGTATGCGCTTTCGTTTAACTATGGTCAGAAGCATTCCAAAGAGTTGCATTATGCGCAGAAAGTGTGCGATGACTTGGGTTTACCGCATAAAATTGTCGATATTACGGCGATTCACCAATTATTACTGGGGTCTTCGCTAACGGATGATATCGAAATACCAGAAGGGCACTATGAAGAAGAAAGTATGAAGTCGACCATTGTACCGAACCGAAATATGATTATGCTATCGCTTGCGATTGCGTATGCCGTTTCGATCAAAGCCGAGACGGTTTATTATGGTGCGCATCATGGCGATCATGCTATTTACCCTGACTGTCGTCCGGAGTTTGTTGAGAAAATGGCGGCAGTGTCGAAAATTGCAAACTATGATTCGATCGACATTCAGGCACCTTTTCTTCATCTAAGTAAAATAGACATTTTGACCAAGGGCTTGGCGATGAAGCTGGATTATTCGAAAACCTGGACCTGCTATAACGGGCGCGAAAAAGCCTGCGGACGTTGTGGTGCATGTCGAGAAAGGCTTGAAGCATTCCAGTTGAATGCGTTGACGGATCCCATTCAGTATGAACAATCCTGATCGTGTGCCAAAAAATAAAGTTCTCAAAATACAGAGCGCTTTACAAGAGGCTCTACAGGCTTCCAAATAGATAAACGCGTCATAAGCAAGGTTGGTTTAGATTTGGCAACTTACGTAATAGGTGATGTTCAAGGCTGTTTCAAAGCGCTACGTAGTTTGCTTGATAAGCTTGTTTTTGACCCCGGCCGTGATCAGCTGTGGTTTGCGGGCGATATCGTAAATCGAGGCCCGGATTCGTTGTCATGCCTTCGCTTTATTAAGGCGCTGGGGCCTGCCGCGCGTATGGTATTAGGCAACCATGATTTGCACCTGCTAGCAACTTACTATGCTAATCGTGCTCAGAAACGTAAGGATACCCTTGGTTCGGTGTTGAGCGCGCCAGACTGCGCAGCGCTAATGCACTGGTTGAGACAGCAGCCGCTAATGATCTGGGATCAGAGTCGAGATTTGGTGGTAACGCATGCGGGCTTGCCTCATATCTGGTCCGTTAGCCAGGCGAATGATCTAGGGCAGGAAATCGAAGCGGCATTAAAAGGCGAGCGCTGTGTCGAATTTTTTGAAGCGATGTACGGCAACACACCGGAAATTTGGAGCGAATCTCTTACTGGTATGGATCGCTTGCGAGTCATTACCAATTATTTTACCCGTATGCGCTTTATCGATCTCGATGGCACGCTGAATCTTTCGGTAAAGGAGCGTGCAGAATCGGCACCTGAAGGGTTTCTTCCATGGTTTAGCGTGCCACGCTCCGATCAGACAAAAGTATTGTTTGGTCATTGGGCCGCACTCGAAGGCGTGACGGGTCAAGCGCAGTTTCAAGCGCTGGACACAGGTTGTGTCTGGGGTGGCACCCTGACGGCAATAAATCTTGACAGCATGCAGCGAATATCGAGTCCATACGCGTAGTATGTCGAAGGGTAGCCGCCTGTTTTTTCGGATCGATTTTGGTTTATGGTAGTCTTCGGCACGGGAGCTAAATATATGCAAATACAGGTTAATGGCGAAAATTTTGAAATTTCGCTCCAGGCGACATTAGGTCAATTGATCGCGTTACTGGAATTGAAAAATAGCCGATATGCGATTGAGGTGAATGATGATATTGTGCCGCGCGGCGAGCATGCAAGCTATCTGTTAACGGCAGGAGATCGCGTGGAAGTGGTTCAGGCCATCGGTGGTGGTTAATTAACTAAACATAGAGTTGAATATGACAAAAGAAACACAGGATGCGCCATTGATTGTGGCGGGAAAAAGCTATCAGTCTCGACTGCTGGTGGGAACCGGAAAATATCAAGACCTCGATGAAACCAAAGCGGCTATTGAGGCCAGTGGCGCAGAAATTGTGACGGTCGCGGTCAGGCGCACCAATATTGGCCAGAATTCGGACGAAGCGAATTTGCTGGACGTGATTTCGCCGGACGACTATACCATTTTACCGAATACCGCTGGTTGCTATAGTGCTAAAGATGCGGTGCGCACTTGCAGGCTGGCACGTGAATTACTCGGTGGACATGACCTGGTTAAACTGGAGGTGCTTGGCGACCAGCTGACACTTTATCCGAATGTAACCGAGACGCTGGTGGCGGCCGAGGAGCTGATCCAGGATGGCTTCAAGGTCATGGTCTATACCACTGATGATCCACTGATCGCGAAACGGCTTGAAGAAATGGGTTGTGTCGCGGTGATGCCTTTGGGGGCACCGATTGGTTCCGGTTTGGGCATTCGAAATCCGTACAATATTAAATTGATACTGGAAAATGCCAATGTCCCGATTCTGGTGGATGCGGGTGTTGGAACGGCCTCTGATGCCAGCATAGCAATGGAATTGGGGTGTGATGGTGTGTTGATGAATACTGCGATTGCCGCCGCGAAAGATCCGGTTCGAATGGCTAAGGCCATGCGTCTGGCTGTCGAAAGTGGGCGCGAGGCCTGGTTAGCTGGCAGAATGCCGAAAAAACTCTATGCGTCGGCGTCATCGCCGCTGGACGGATTGATCGTTTAATGTTCGTATTTTCTCGAAACCTGGAACAGACACATGACAAATAACAACAACACAAAGTCAAATCGGCGTCAGCAAATTCTTGAAGTGCTGGCTGCAATGCTGGAAACCAACCTGGGGGAGCGGGTCACAACTGCGCGTCTGGCAAAAGAGGTTGGGGTGACGGAGGCGGCTTTGTACCGCCACTTTCCCAGCAAAGGGAAAATGTTTGAAAACCTGATCGAGTTTATTGAGGAAGCCATTTTTACCCGTATTAAACGTATTAACCAAGATGTTAAGGGTAGCGTTGAGCGTTTGCAGCGAATCCTAACGCTGGTGCTGGCGTTCGCGGAAAAAAACCCAGGTCTGTGTTGTGTGATGGTTGGCGATGCACTGGCCGGGGAAAAACCTCAGTTGCGCCAACGCGCCGGGCATTTTTTTGAACGACTGGAGACCGAACTGCGACAGGTTATTCGTGAGGCTGAAATTCGAGAGAAAAAGAAACTACGCATGACCGGAATTGCGGGTGCGAACTTGCTGACATTAAATGTTGAAGGTCGAATTCACCAGTACGTTAGAACGGAGTTTAAAATAAGCCCGACGAGCGGCTGGTCAGGGCACTGGCCTTTGCTGGCCGCAGGGCTGTTCCAATAGGCTCTAATTTAGTGAGCATTAGCTCAAAATACGGTCCAGCGCATCATAGATTTCAGGGCTGGCAATCAGAATGTCGTCACAATGAATACAGGCCGACGTTCCATCTGGAACGGGCTTGAAATGACCGCATCGCGCACCTGCTTCAAGCGCAACCAGCCTCGCGGCGGCAAAATCCCAAGGGCTTAGAGATTCAAAGTAGCCGTCGAGCCGACCACAAGCTACCCAGCATATATCCATTGCCGCTGACCCGAGCCGACGAATGTCCTGACAGTTCATCAGTACCTTTTCGGTTCTTGCCATAATGTCAGGAACGGTTGCTTTGTCATACGGGAACCCGGTGGCGATGAGCGCTTTTTTCAGTTCCGTTTGATGACTAACCTCAAGTTTCTCACCATTCAGAAAGCTGCCCTGAGTCTTGATGACCGAGTACATTTCCTTCAGAAAAGGATTGTAAACAATGCCGACCTTGACCTCGCCCGCAATTGCAAAGGCAATGGATACCGCCACCATAAAATGGCCATGCGCATAGTTTACCGTGCCGTCGATGGGATCGATGATCCACAGCGGCTCGTCCAGATTTTGAATCTGGGATTTATCGGTATAAGTTTCTTCTGACAGAATTCGGTGCTCGGGATAGTGAGATGTAATCAGATTGATAATCAGTTTATCGGCGGCGAGGTCAGCCGATGTCACCAGCTCCTGCTGGCCTTTGTATTGTTGATGCAAATCGCCCGTCTGTCTTGAGTGTGCGATCAATGCGCCTGCGGCCAGCGCCGCCTTTTTTGCAAGTGCCGCGACGTCTTCCAAAAGCTGCTGCATGTTAAGTCTGTTGCTCCCGAGCGATCGCGCGATAGGCAATGTCTTTACGATAGAAACTGCCGGGCCAGTTAATTTTATTGGCTAACTGATAGGCGCCTTGCTGTGCTTCTGTCACCGTTTGGCCCAAGGCGGTCGCGCAGAGTACTCGGCCTCCGCTGGTTTTAACGGTATCTTGCGCCAGGCAGGTGCCTGCATGAAATATTTTTTGCTTCCCGCTCTCGTGTTGCGTTAGCCCTGAAATTGGTAGCCCTTTTTCATAACTACCTGGATACCCGCCCGCAGCCAGCACGACACCGACGGCGGCCCGTTCGTCCCAGCATGTGCTTTGCTCATCCAGTGTGCCATCGAGGGCAGCGTTGCAGAGTGCGATCAGGTCTGATTGCAGGCGCATCATGATCGGTTGTGTTTCCGGGTCGCCAAATCGACAATTGTATTCGATGACTTTAGGCTGGCCGTCAGGTGATATCATCAGCCCGGCATAGAGAAAGCCGGTGTAGTCATTTCCTTCGGCGGCCATGCCTTTTATGGTTGGCTCGATTACCTGCTTCATAATGCGCTCATGAACTTCCGGGGTGACCACCGGCGCGGGTGAGTAAGCCCCCATGCCGCCTGTGTTTGGGCCGGTGTCGCCATCGCCAACACGTTTGTGATCCTGACTGCTGGCCATCGGGCAAATATGCTGGCCATCGGCAATCACAATGAAGCTGGCCTCTTCGCCTTCCAGAAACTCCTCAATGACCACCCGGCAGCCCGCATCGCCAAAGGCATTACCTGAAAGCATGTCTTTAACAGCGTCTTCTGCTTGTTCAATTGTTTCGGCAACAATCACCCCTTTGCCTGCCGCCAGGCCATCGGCCTTAACAACGATAGGCGCACCCATTTTTTGGATGTACTGAAGAGCTGGATCGACGTCGGTAAAATTTTGGTAGTCTGCGCTCGGAATATTGTGGCGTGCTAAAAAGTCTTTGGTGAAGGCTTTGGAACCCTCAAGTTGTGCCGCGCCCTTAGAGGGACCAAAGCAGCTCAGACCCTGGCTTTTGAAGACGTCAACAATTCCTGCTACCAGTGGCGCTTCGGGGCCAACGATGCTAAGTGCAACATTATTTTTCTTGGCAAATGCGGCTAATTTCTCGAAATCCATGACGTCGATATCGACATTTTCTAACCCTGCTTCTAAGGCAGTGCCTGCGTTTCCCGGAGCGACATAAACCGTTTGCACCTGACTGTTTTGGGCGGCCTTCCAAGCCAGAGCGTGTTCGCGGCCACCACCACCAATCACTAGTATGTTCATAAAATAGACTCTTTTCGATTAGATTTGAATAGGGAGGGGCACAAGATGAAAGGAGCGGGGGGCGAGGTTTTAAGATCTTTCTCGCTCCTCTCTCCCCTAACCCCACGCCTTTCTTATGCTGAATTTGCCATTTTCTCCAGTCTTTCGCGTGCCTGGCCGGTTATGGGCATGGCTTTATTGCCGGTTTTATCCATGAGCACGAAGGTATTGGTTGCATCAGCAATCAACGTGCTGGTGCCTTCGAGGTAAATACTCTGCTCTATTTTGCAGCTTGCTGTCCCGATGCGCATCACCTTGGTGTTAATTTCCAGTAGTTCGTTCAGAAAGCAGGGGCGACGATAGTTAATATTGGTATTGACCAGTGTCAATGCCAGGTCGAGTTCAGAGAAAAATTCGAGGGCATTGTAATTTTCGAATAATGACCAACGCGCTTCTTCTAGAAACTGAATATAGCCGCAGTTATTCAGGTGACCATTCTGGTCAAGATGATAACCGCGTATCTTGATTCGGATGTAATCGCTCAAGCTCTACTCTCCCTCTTGTTTTTTCAAGCATCTAGTGTATCGGGAATATGAGGGAGAGTGAAGTTTCGGGCTCAATGGCGGAAATGACGCATGCCGGTAAACACCATTGCCATATTATGCTCATCTGCCGCATCGATGATTTCCTGATCGCGCATTGAGCCGCCCGGTTGAATGACGCAGTTGATACCGGCTTTCGCCGCATTATCAATCCCATCACGAAATGGGAAGAAGGCATCAGAGGCCATCACTGAACCGTTAACCTCAAGTTTGGCGTGTTCCGCTTTTATTCCGGCGATACGTGCAGAATTAACGCGGCTCATTTGGCCCGCGCCAATGCCGATTGTTTGAGCGTTCTTGCCGTAGACGATAGCATTTGACTTCACCATTTTGGCGACTTTCCAGGTGAACAGCAGATCGGCGATTTCCGCATCACTGGGTTGTCGCTTGCTGACGACTTTGAGGTCGTCAGCTGAGATCATACCCAGGTCACGATCCTGTACCAGCAAACCGCCATTAACGCGCTTGAAATCATGTGCGGGCTCACTGCTTGACCACGTTCCGCATTCGAGCAGGCGAACATTTTTCTTTTCGGCTACCGTTTGTCTGGCGGCTTCGTTGATCGAGGGTGCGATGATCACTTCGACGAACTGGCGTTCGACAATCGCCCTGGCCGTCGGCTCATCCAATTCCCGGTTAAATGCAATAATGCCACCAAAGGCCGACTCGGAATCGGTTGCATAGGCGAGTTCGTAAGCATCAAGTAGTGATCCTGCCTCGGCAACGCCGCAAGGATTGGCATGTTTAACGATCACGCAAGCAGGTTGTTCAAACTGCTTAACGGTTTCCAGTGCCGCATCGGTATCGGCAATGTTGTTGTAAGATAGCGCTTTACCTTGCAGTTGCTTAGCGCTTGCAATCGAGGCGCCTTGAACGCCGTTTTGCTTGGCTTCGACATAGAACGCGCTGTTCTGATGAGGGTTTTCGCCGTAGCGCAAATCCTGAGACTTGGTCATCTGAATGTTATAGGTTCGCGGTAGGTTGTCGCTGCCGCCGGGAACCATTTGGCCGAAGTAGTTGGCGATCGCGCCATCATAGGCTGCCGTGTGTTCATACGCTTTGATCGCCAGATCAAAACGGGTCTGATAGCGAGTGCAGCCCTGATTTTGCTCCATCTCAGACAAGATGTTGGCGTAGTCAGCTACATTGACGATGATATTGACGTGATGGTGGTTTTTTGCAGCGGCACGGACCATGGTCGGGCCTCCGATATCGATATTTTCAATTGCGTCTTCCAAACTGCAGTCTTCTTTGGCGACAGTTTGTGCAAAGGGGTATAGATTGACAATCACCATGTCGATTGCCTGAATATGGTGCTCTGCCATGACCACGTCATCCTGGCCCCTTCTTCCCAGAATCCCTCCGTGTACCTTTGGATGTAGCGTTTTTACCCGACCGTCCATCATTTCCGGAAAACCCGTGTAGTCAGAGACCTCAATCGCAGGAATGTCATTCTCTGTGAGCAGTTTGAAGGTGCCGCCGGTTGACAGAATTTCGATGCCCATCTTGTTTAGAGCCTCTGCAAACTCGACGATGCCGCTTTTATCAGAGACGCTAATCAGTGCGCGTTTGACCTGAGTCAGGTCGGAGCTGTTACTCATACTATAAATCCAGACTGGTTAATGAAAAAGAGACCTTTGCACGAAAGCCATTTTTCACTCATGCTGCGTTAAAAACAGACTCAATCGGTCATTTACATCAGTAAACTCCCTCATTCCGTGTGTTTTGACTGGCGCCCTACGGGTCATCCTTCGGATGTTGTCTCCGCTTCGCTCCGGCTGCCTTGCCTGAGAAAAAATCCTCTTCTGTGCAAAGGTCTCAAAAAGAATAGAAAAGGGTACGAAAAAAGGGTGAACTATTTAAGTTCACCCTTTGAATGCCGGGAAAACAGGGTTCGGCAATATAATATTGCGATCGTTACAGCAAACCATATTGTTTTAACTTTTTACGCAGCGTGCCGCGATTCAAACCGAGCAAGGCCGATGCCTTGGTTTGGTTGTTTCGCGTGTACTTTAATACCTGCTCCAGCAAGGGAGCTTCAACTTCTGACAGCACCAGCTGATAAACGTCGGTCACGGGCGCACCGTCAAGCTGGGAAAAATAATTACTGAGTGTTTTTTCGACGCAGTCTCTAAGTGTCGTGTCACTTTCGATGACCGCGTCAATTGCAGCGTCCTTTGAAATTTCTGGTTTTAAAGTTTGATTTTCAACAAGCGTATCAGAAGTCATGCGGCTTTTTCCCCTTGGTCGTTATTTTTTTCGAAGTATTGATTAATTACTTCAAGTTGTTTTTGTGGTGATTCTATTTGATTAAATATTTTTCTAAACTGTTGATATTCAGAGATGTTTTTCATATACCAGGCAACATGTTTTCTGGCAATGCGAACCCCCATTTGAACGCCGTAAAACTGATGCAATGCATCAATATGCCGAATGATGATGCTTCTGATCGTGTCGTTGTCTGGGGCTGGACGATGTCTGCCGTGCTTCAAAAAGTGGTTGATGTCGTCAAAAATCCAGGGACGCCCTTGCGCGGCTCTTCCGATCAGTAAGCCGTCGGCATTTGTTTTTTCTAATACGAACGCCGCTTTTTCGGGCGAATCAATATCGCCATTTGCTAGCACCGGGATAGTAATATTCTGTTTGATCTCGGCAATGGTGTCATATTCAGCGTCGCCAGAATAGCGACAAGCACGTGTTCGACCGTGAATTGCAATGGCTTTGATGCCCGTTTGATCTGCCAGTTTCGCGATGCTCAGGGCATTTTTGTTATGGGGATCCCATCCTGTTCGAATTTTAAGTGTGACCGGGATGTCGACGGCAGATACGACAGCCTCAAGGATAGAGGCCACCAGTTTTTCATCTTTCATTAAGGCGGAGCCCGCCGCCTTGTTGCAGACTTTTTTGGCGGGACAGCCCATGTTAATGTCGATAACTTGCGCGCCCATGTCGCGATTTAACCTTGCTGCGCGGGCAAGCATCTCGGAGTCGCTGCCCGCAATTTGGACAGAAATAAGGCCGCTTTCTCCCTGGTGGTCCAATCGGTGACGAGATTTGCGTGTCTTCCAGAAATCTGGATCTGAAATCACCATTTCGGAAACGGCCATCGCAGCACCGTGCTCTCGGCATAGTTCGCGAAACGGCCGATCAGTCACACCTGCCATCGGCGCGAGAATCAGTGCGTTAGGTAATTGATACGGGCCGATGATAAGCAATTTTGTCTCGATGAGCTCAGTGCAATGTTTTAGGGTGCGTAAAAAGGGCTAATGATACCCTCACAGCAACGGGGGTTAAAGTCGAGATGCGGTATTTTTCTGGTTATATTTTGCGCTTATTGGTTGACATTTGAGCAGTATTTTGTCTGGCTTTTGCTCGATGCCGTCAATATAAACTAGATGGTGTTTCAGGCGCTTGAGGGGCAAAAAATTTTAACGTGTAGTTTACCGCTTCGCTTCCTGGGTCAAGTATTTCCATTGCGATATGGATGGGTTGTCTAGAAGGCATCTCATGCCATGTCAATAGCTCGCCAGAAAGATATTCTTGTGGATGAATCAATCGCTGCGCAATGGTTTGGTTGTTAATATTTGAAAAATACAGCGCGATATCTGGGAATGCTTGCGGGTAGTCAGCGTCATTGATAATAATGGTATCGATGATCAGCGCTTTCCGGGTCGTCGGGTGACTTCTGACAATCAGATTGTGGCTGTTGATTTTGCTGATATCTGCAAGCGCCGGTAATTGACATTTTAACAAAGCACAGGCTTGCTCATACAATCTGGCTATTTGGGGGTACTTGGCGAGCTTTTCATAATGAAACCAGCTGGCTTGTCCGAGCAGCGCAAGCAATAGCGTGAGGTTGAGCAAGGCGAATAGTGTGGCGGCTAGCCAGTGGCGATTTTTGGGGCTTTCGTCTTGCTGGGCATAAGCCAAGGAATCATAGCGCTCCCTTTGATGCGTCTGTCGATAGGTGTTGGCGGTCGCGATATCAGGCGAATCAGGAAATTGTGAGGGGCCATTATCTTCTGGCGTATGGGCGGAAATATGTGGCTCGATTTTTTCCCCGTTTTCAGATGCCGCATCTTCCAGTACTTCCCGGGTCCAGCTTTCGTCTGCTTGTGTATCGATAGCATCAACTTCGGCGATTTCGGTCTTGTAGGGGTCGTGGGAACGTTCGTTTTGATCGAGTTCAATGAATGAGGTGCTCAGTTCATCTGAAAATTGACCGCCACCTGAATAGTTGTTTTCTTTGCTGTCTTCTTCGGGATCATCCTGAAATACCTGATCCTCTTCTTCAAGTTCATACTGACTGGGATCCTCAGTCAGCAAGGTGTCTTCCAGGTCGACAGGCGGCCCGTCAGAAGGGTGTTTTTTGTCAGGTGTTTGGCCGGGGGAATTTGAAGGTGCGACACTATAGGCAATTGCATCGAAAATATTCATGCAGGCACCACAGCGAACTCGCCCGTTTGCGACTGCCAACTGGTCGCCGGAGACCTTGAACGAAGCCTTGCAATGTGGGCACTGGGTAAAACGATCGGTCGTCATTACGTCGCGGCATCCTTTAATTTACCGGAGTCTTCAGATGGACAGTTTATCGCTTTTTTGATGCCGGTCAAACGCACCCAGCCGTCCTCTAAATCGGGCGGGTTCATTGAAAATTGATCGCGATAGTGATTTGCGAGGGCAGCCGCTTGATTTTCCAATATACCCGACAAAACAATGTGCCCGCCTGGTTTTGTCAGCGCGGCAATCGCCTCCTTTAACTGATGCAGCGGCTGTGCCAGAATATTGGCAATCACCACATCGGCAGCGTGTTGCGGTGCATCTTCAGGCAAAAAAGTTTTTAATGCATTGTTCTCGATTTGGTTTCTGAGCGCATTATCCGTAGTGGCGAGCAGGGCTTGAGGGTCATTATCGACAGCGACCACACTGGCCGCACCAAGCAGCAAAGCAGCAATTCCAAGAATGCCTGAACCGCATCCGAAATCGATAACGCTTTTACCTTGAACATCGTTCTGATCAAGCCATTTCAGGCATAGTGACGTGGTTGGGTGAGTCCCTGTACCGAAAGCGAGGCCCGGGTCTAATATTAAGTTGACGGCGTCGGGAGAAGGTACGTCGCACCAGCTCGGGCAAATCCACAGCCGCTTGCCGAATTGAATTGGCTTAAAATTCTCTATCCACTTGCGGGTCCAGTCCTGATTTTCAAGGATTTCAACTCGGTAGCCTGGAAAAGTCGTTGAACTCAAGCTTTGAAAAACACGTTTGGTAATGGTTTCGACCTGCAGCATATTTTGATCGGCGGGAAACAAAGCGGTCAAAATAGTTTGTTCCCATAATGGCGTGGTGCCACGCTCTGGCTCGAATACCGGTTGATCTTTGGCGTCCTCCAAGGTGATCGCAATGGCGCCGGCAGCGGTTAGGCCTTCTTCCATTGGTTCTGCTTGATCGGGTCTGATGCTAGCTTTAGCCTGGATCCAGCTCATGATGACGAGTTGATCAGTTGTTCAAGGTAGTGAATGTTGAAGTCGACGTTGCGAAATCCGGGATCACTGACCAGTTTTTGATGCAGCGGTATATTTGAATTGATACCGTCTACGACGATCTCGTCCAGCGCGTTGGCTACTCGGTTAAGCGCGGAATTACGGTCTTCACTATGGCAGATCAGTTTGCATACCAAGGAGTCATAGTAAGGCGGAACGCTGTAGCCACTATATAAATGAGAGTCAACGCGAACGCCCATGCCACCAGGGGCATGAAACTGGTTGACTTTACCCGGGCTTGGCACAAAGGTATCTGGGTCTTCCGCATTGATGCGACATTCAATTGCGTGCCCCTTTACAGAAACCTGTTGTTGAGTCACTGATAAGGGAAGGCCACTCGCAACCCTGATTTGCTCCTTCACGATATTGATGCCTGTAATCATCTCCGTGATAGGGTGTTCGACCTGAATACGCGTGTTCATTTCGATAAAATAAAACTGCTTGTTCTGGTACAAAAATTCGAAGGTGCCAGCGCCTCGGTAGCCGATATCCAGGCATGCCTGGACGCACGCGTCGTAGACAGCCTGCCTGGCTGATTCGTCTATATTAGGCGCAGGTGCTTCTTCGATTACTTTTTGATGACGACGCTGCAATGAACAGTCTCGGTCGGCCAAGTGAATAGCACCACCATGGTTGTCTGCGATCACCTGCACTTCTACATGCCGCGGCGTGCCCAGAAATTTTTCCAGGTACACTGTATTGTCTCCAAATACGGATTTGGCTTCGCTCTGGGTGATCTGAATGGCTTGCAGCAATTCCGATTCTCTGTTCACTACTCTCATTCCGCGACCACCTCCGCCGGATGCGGCCTTGACGATCACCGGATAACCTATTTTTCTGGCAATGGCCCTTGTTCTATCCTGATTGTTGGTGATCGGTCCATCTGAGCCTGGCACAGTTGGCACCCCGGCTTTGCTCATCGCTTGTATCGCAGAGACTTTATTGCCCATGAGCCGAATCACATCGGGGGGTGGGCCAATAAAGGTAAATCCGCTTTTTTCAACTTGTTCGGCAAAGTCGGCATTTTCGGCTAAAAAGCCGTAGCCGGGATGAATACCTTCAGCGTCGGTGACTTCTGCAGCACTGATGATGGCAGGAATGTTGAGATAACTATCGGCGGGATTATTGTTGCCAATACACACCGATTCATCGGCTAGACGTACATGCATCAGATCCCGATCCACCTTGGAATGTACTGCGACGGTTGGAATGCCCATTTCTTTGCACGCTCTTAGAATTCTTAATGCAATCTCACCTCGATTGGCAATCAAGACTTTTTTCAGCATGGAGTGATTCCTGTCAGTATTTATGAAATGGTAAACAAGGGTTGATCAAATTCGACTGGCTCGCCGTTCTCAACCTCAATGGATTCAATCACGCCACTTTTGTCGGCCTCGATCTGATTCATCATTTTCATCGCTTCGACAATACAAATAACATCACCGACTTTAACGGTCTGTCCGATTTCTACATACGGCGCCGCTTCGGGAGAGGGTGCAAGATACAAGGTGCCGACCATCGGCGAGTTGACGGTGTGTTTGTTTGAGGCGGGAGGTTTTTTCGGGAGGCTTGACGACGCTTCCGCGATTGGTATGGCAGAGCGGGCAGCTGGTTCAACGCTGGCGATGCCCTGTTTGCGACGGGTAATCCTGATGGCCTCATCGCCCTCTTTGATTTCCAGTTCTTCTACATCTGCTTCAGTAATCAGCTCGATAAGTTTCTTGATCTTTCGGATATCCATAGATTTATCTCGATTCGGTTAAAGCAAGGTGCGCTCGTTTCTATGCTATTTGCTCTGACTGTAGCAGATCCAATACGACATCTAGCGCCGCATCGTAGCCTTTGCTACCGAGCCCGCATATAACGCCTGTTGCAACATCCGAGAAAAATGAATTCTGACGAAATTTTTCTCGTGTATGGATATTTGACAGGTGCACTTCAATAAAAGGGATATGAACAGCAAGCAGCGCATCCCTTAGTGCCACGCTAGTATGAGTGAATGCCGCAGGGTTAATAATGATAAACCGGGTTTGTGCCTGTTTCGCTTGATGAATTTTATCGATCAGTACATGCTCGGCATTGCTTTGCAGTGTGTCGAGCGTCTGTTTATGATTTCTGGCGGTGGCAGTTAGCCTGGTATCAATGTCTTCAAGTGTTTCAGCGCCATAGATTTCTGGCTCGCGGGTTCCCAATAAATTCAAATTTGGGCCGTGTAGCACAAGAATAGATGTCATGTTGATTTACTCGATTATCGTGAGCAGATAGCCACTTAGCGTTTTGTCTTAGCCCCGATGCGGCGTGCGTTTAGTGTGGCCAGAGTCTAGATCGGTCAAAAAATATGTGCAATAAATGACAGGTAGGCCGACGCCGTAAGTGCAACTTAGTGGCCAGTTTGCCTAGAGTTTGCAACATTTACAAGCAGAATTGCAACGAAGTGAACGGGCTTCAAAAGATACGAGCGCCATGCGACGTTACATGTCCGTTTGATAACATCGAACGCTGTTTCGACCTTCGCGTTTGGCATCATAGAGCGCTTGATCCGCTTTTTCGCACAGTGACTGCGAACTTTCACCTGAAGACATGGCAATGCCGCAACTGAAGCAGACTTTGAACGTTTTTTCACCTGCTGGCTGAGGCAGCTCTGAGAAACGTTCTCGAATCTCATTCAAAATAACTTTTGCATCACTTTCACTCGTGTTGGGCAGTACAATGGCAAACTCTTCGCCGCCGTAACGGCCGATATGATCCGTTTTTCGCAGGCGTTGTTTAAGAAATAACGACAGGCTTTTTAGCACACGGTCTCCGATAGGGTGGCCGTAGTTGTCATTGATTTTCTTGAAATAGTCGATATCAAGCATGGCAAACGAAAGAGGCTGGCCTTTTTTTTGGGTTTTACTGATTTCCAGGTCGAGCAAATGCAAGGTGTGCGTATGATTGTACAGCCCGGTCAGGCTGTCTCTGATCATCAAGGCAACCAGCGAGCGCGCACGACGGCCTCTGTTATGAATGGTGGCGGTCAGGTGTTTCGGGTCGATCGGCTTGGTCAGGAAGTCATCGCCGCCCAGGCTCATGGCATGTAGTTGTTTGTTGATATCGTCTTCGGCGGAAAGGTAAATGATAGGCACGCTGTGAAAACGGTCTTGTTGTCGTATCACTCGTGCCAGTTCCATGCCTGTGCAGCCCGGCATGTACATGTCCATGATAATAATTTCAGGCTGAAACCTTTCCAGAGCAACCAGTATCTGCATCGGGTCGGTAATCACACACGGCGTCATACCTGCCTTATTGAGAATGTTGTCAATATACTTTGCCTGTGATTTGGAGTCGTCCACAATCAAAATACGATACGGATCCTGAGGGCTTGCATGGGTATAGTTTTCTATTTTTTCAATTAGCTGTCCGGGATCGACTGCACGGTAAAAGAACTCCTCACCGCCGGTTCGCGAAGCCATTAGCCGGGTTTCGATATCATCCAGTTGCTCGCTAACATAAATAACAGGAATGGGCGTTTGATGATTTTCCTGGATATAGCGAATGGTTTCGATTCCTGCGTGTTTCTTACCTTCAAAATCGACATCCGCTACGATCGTTTCGGGTTTATCGTGTCTGGCGGCATGAATCAAATCTTGTGAGTTATTGAAATTGACGGATCTAAAACCAAAAAATTCTAGCTGATTGATAATTCTATTGGCATAGTCGCTATTGTTTAAGGCCAGATAAATGGGGGTTCTGAGGAATGTTCGCGGACTGGACTCGGTATAGCCGTTTTCATCGGAAATGGCATCGCTTTTACGGAGTGTGCATTCGTTTAATTCCTGAATGATTTTTTCCAGGGCATCCTGTTGCTCGTTTGTCGGTTCATGGTCGTGAGGGAACAGCTTCAGTAACGTTACTATTTTCTGAGCGGCTGTTTGCTGGCGTGACATTTCAAACCGTGTCGCAAAGCGATCCAGTTTTTCTGCCGCATCGGCCAGACTAACCATTCGTGACGATTCGCGCCAGCCATGACTACGCCATTTCTGATAAATATCCAGTACCATTCTGGCCTGGGTAGTGACTCGTTTCGCAAATAATTGCTTTAGTTTTTCTCGTTGGCTTTCTTGAGTCATCAAGAGTTCCTGGCTCGTTTTTTCAAAACTATACCCTATCATTATTGCTTACATTTTCTATCTGTCTATGTTGTTTCATGTGGCCAATTGATAATTGCTTGTGTAAGGTATTCAAACTTTGTGTTTGAATACGCTTGTGCGGGGCTGTCCAAGCAAAAATAATCTGCAAAACTCGGCGTTTCTCGCTAGATGATTGCGGCTTGTCCAGAGCGATTAACAAAATGCCTGAATCGACAAACAAGAACAGAAGTAGAACGCTCAAATACATTCTCTTGCGGTTTGTAGGGGCCTTGTTGCTGGTGTTGCTGCTGGGTAATTTTTTCCTGAATATCAGTATTACCCGTGATTACCTGCAAGAGCAGCTTCAGTCTCATGCCCAGGATGCAGCAACGGCGCTGGGTTTATCGCTGTCGTCGGTGATTGATGCGCGAGACCTGGTCTTGGCAGGCAGAATGATTGATGCCATATTTGACAGCGGCGACTACCGCACGATTGTCTTGCGGGACGTACAGGGGAAGACGCTGATCAATCGAGAGCAGGTGCTTAGAATTGAAACGGTGCCAAATTGGTTTGTGTCGCTGATTGAGTTAGTGACGCCGTCTCGCGAGGCGCAAGTGATGTCGGGTTGGAATCAGCTGGGAACGCTGGTGGTAGAGAGTCACCCAGGCTATGCCTATCTTGAGCTTTGGCGGGTGATGCAAACGCAGTTAATCTGGTTTGGCTTGGTCGCTATGCTCGGTCTTATTCTGGCGCAGGTTTTTATCAGTGCCATTTTACAGCCTTTAATGCGGATCGAACGCCAAGCGCACGAAATAAGCAATAATCGTTTCGATTACCGTGCTCCGATGCCGAACACACGAGAGCTGGCACGAGTGGCTCTGGCGATGAATGAGATGGCGGACAAGCTGGGACACGTGTTCAGTGAGCAGCTAAACCTGATTGAAGACCTGAGAGAGCAGTCTTTTCAGGACGAGCTGACAGGCCTGAGTAATCGTGCGGGCTTTGATCGACGACTAAAAGCAGACCTGGAGTCAAAACAAAGTGTGGTGCAGGGAACGCTGATTCTGATTCAATTAAGTCAATTTGATGCGGTCAATCAACAGCATGGGCGGGAGGTTGGCGATAATATCTTGCAAGCGGTCGCCGAAGTGTTGATCCAACTGACGCGTCGGCATGTGGGAAGTTATGGCGCGCGTCGTAGCGGTGCCGACTTTAGCGTATTTTTGCCCGGTATGACCGGCGATGAAGCCGATGAAGCGGCAAGTAAGTTGATGGCAAAGCTCAGTGCCTTGCATCCGCTCAAGCATCTGTTGCGCGATGACGTCTTGCATATCGGCGTTGCTTGCGCCAAGGCTGATGACAGTAGTGGTACCTTGCTTTCCAAATCAGACATGGCATTGCGGCAAGCCCAGGGAAAAGGCGTGTCTGGCTGGCAACGTTATGCGCATATTGTCGCGTTAAATGATGAAGCTGAGAGTGATGAGACTAGCAACCTTGATTCGGCCCATGTCGACGCAAACAGTGCCCTGGCGGAAGTTAGACAAGCGAGTGAATGGCTGGCGATATTGCAAGAGGTGCTGGCCCGGCGACGTGTACAGCTGTATGTTCAACCTGTTTTTGGTATGACAACAGGAGATATGACAAACGAGGCACCTCTATATCAGCAGGTGTTAGCGCGTATTGATGTTGAAGGTGATTTGGTGGTCGCAGGTTTGTTTCTGCCGATGGTCGAACGCTTCAAGTTAATGGTGCCGTTCGATCAAATGGTCGTCGAAAAAGTGATAGAATCTTTAATGAAAGATCAAAACACGGGCCAGTATTGTGTCACCTTGTCGGAAAGTGCCTTGGTTGATGAACATTTTTTGGTTTGGTTGACGGCTCAACTGGCCAGTGCTCCTTCTGTCGCCAAACGGTTGATTTTCGAAGTGCCTGAATATGTGGTTAATTACAGTGAAGATGCACTGCTTAAATTGTGCAACTTATCCACGCAGCAAGGCTTTAAGGTCTTTATCGAACGGTTTGGCGCATCCTCGGTGCCTTTCTCTTATTTGCAACGCATTGCGATTGACGGCATTAAAGTCGACCATAGCTTTATTCGTGATATCGATGATAGCCAGGACAATCAGTTCTTTCTCCGGTCTGCCATACAAATTGCGCATAGCCAGGGGATTCAAATAGTAGGCGTTGGCGTGGAGTCAGAGCGGGAGTGGGATACGCTTAGAACCCTCGGGATCGATGGCGCATTAGGGTATTATCTCGGGCGGCCAAAAGCCGATACGGTTTTCAGTAGCAGCGGACAAACTCAGTGATCAACATCAAAGAATTTATCAGGCATCGCAGAGAAGATTTTCAGGACTATTTAGGCGGAGGGACTATGTCTCGAATAATAGCATATGGGTTGGCGGCTTACTTGTTGCTGGCATTGATCGTTGGCGTATGGTGGAGTCGAGAGCCTGACCTGGTGGATGTCAATGAATTTGCCAACGAGGTAGCCAAACGCGAAAACCGGGATCCGGTCACTGGCTTTGTCACCACCACGACCCTGATCTACCTGGCCGAAACCTTGCTGGATAAGCCAGGCGGTTATCTTACTAATGATCTACTGCCTCCCGGTGTTTGGCTGGATAATATTCCTAGCTGGGAATATGGCGTGCTGGTTCAATTGCGTGATTTGGCACGGGTTTTTCGCAAGGAGCTGAGCCGGTCTCAGAGTCAGTCGACCGAAGATGTCGATTTGACACTGGCAGAGCCTCAGTTTCATTTTGATAATGACAGTTGGGCCATTCCAGCCAGTGAGTCTGAATATCGTCGGGGAATCAAGGCGATGTACAAGTATCTCACGCGTTTGTCTGATCCGACACAGCCTGGTGCGCAGTTCTACGCACGGGCTGATAATCTGGGTAGCTGGCTGTCAGAGGTTGAAAACAGACTGGGAAGTTTGTCGCGAAGATTGAGTGAGAGTGTCGGTCGGGCGCAGCTGGATCTGGGTTTGGCAGGAGATTCCAGTGCCGAGCAGTCAACCTTGGGAGAAGGGCTTCAGGAGCGAAAAACACCCTGGCTGCAAATTGACAATGTTTTCTATGAGGCGCGGGGCACAACCTGGGCCTTGGTTCATATCCTAAGGGCGATTGAACAGGATTTTAACAATGTCTTGATTGATAAAAACGCACTTGTCAGCTTGCGACAAATCACCATGGAGTTAGAGGCAACTCAACAAATGGTATGGAGCCCGATGATTTTGAATGGCAATGGCTTCGGCTTGCTCGCAAACCACTCCCTGGCTATGTCGTCGTATATCTCACGTGCGAGCGCTGCCATTATTGATTTGCGAAATTTGTTGCAGCGCGGTTGACCCACGGTTAGATGCGACACAAGAATATTTTAGAGGAATCAAGATTGCTATCAGTTTTTCGTTCATGCTTTTTTAGTCTAAGCATCATCACGGTATTAGCACCATTATCACCAGCCTTTGCCAACAGTCGTCATGATTTAACCCATCTGGATAAACCAAAAAACTATGGATTTGAAACTGTAAAACTGGGTGCCAATTTGGATCTATTTGCAGCATCAAGAGATTTCGGTCCAGAAAGTGGCAAAGGTGAGTTGAAACTTCGTGAAGTAGAGTTATCGCTTGAGGCTCAAATAAACCCATGGCTTTATGGAATGATATTCCTAACAAAGCCATCCGATGAACCTTTTGATGTTGAGGAAGCTGCTGTCTTGGCCGATCTCCTTTATGGCATCCGGTTAAAAGCAGGTCAATATCGCAATGAGTTTGGCTTAATCAATACTATTCATGAGCCAGAAAGAGCACAAGTCTCACTCCCCCTTCCCGTTAGCGAATTTTTAGGAGATGAGCAGCTTCGTGAGCCAGGTGTCACGATTGGGAAAATATTCAAATTTGGGGGTGGCCACAAGGGAGGTGTGAGCCTTGCACTTCTCAGCAGTGAAAATGAAATCGCTTTTAATCAAGCCCAATCAAAGGATAAAGCCTACTCTGGTAAGTTGTATTATGGCTATAGATCACCTGTCATGGCGTATCAGCTTGGATTTAGCGCGTTAACTGGGAAAAACGATGCTGCCGGGAACCTTAGCACAAACCTGCAAGCATTTGATTTTCGCTATATGCTGCAACCAGATTTTGCGTCAAATTATGATTACCCTGCACGTTTTATGTTCTTCGGTGAGGTGCTTTATAATCAACGTGAAATTACAACGAGCAACACAAATAAGGCGCTGGGTTATTGGGCGGTTGCAGATTACCAGTTTATACCCGCGCACCATATCGGTATAGGGCTGGAATCTACTGAAAGCATACTGGATAAATCGGTGAAGTCAGAAGCTTATTCCACCCACTATAGTTGGTATTACAGTTCGCATGGTCGTTTACAATTGGAGGCACGTCGTTTAAATATAGATAATGCAGACGACGGCCTTGAGGTTTTACTTCAATGGAATATCGTGCTGGGTCCACACAGCGAAAAACCGTTTCTATCTGTATTGGAATAGTAAGGTGGTGATGCTTGCATCGCATCTAATCGCATCTAATCGCATCCAGCGGACAGTCAAAAACGTAGATTATCGAGTGTCCAGAGGCGTGCGCTGTTAAAATTTGGCCTTGAGCGTTTCGACACCTGATTGAGAGCCAACAAACAACAGGTCAGCCGGGCGAACAGCAAACAAACCGTTGGTCACCACGCCGGTGATATTGTTAATTTGTTGTTCCAGCTTTGCGGGCTCCATAATTTTGAGATTGTGCACGTCGATAATGATATTGCCGTTGTCAGTGACAAAGCCTTCGCGATACACCGGGTCACCACCTAATTTAACCAGTTCTCTGCCAACCAGACTGCGTGCCATTGGAATTACTTCAACCGGAAGCGGAAAACTGCCAAGTAAGCCAACTTGCTTGGAGTCATCGACAATACACAGAAATTGGTCGGCAACAGCGGCCACAATTTTTTCCCGAGTGAGTGCGCCGCCGCCGCCTTTGATCAGTTCAAGGCGGGCATTGGTTTCGTCTGCACCATCAATATAAAAGGCCATTTCATCGATCGAACCCAGTTCATATACTGGAATGTGGTGACGCTTTAGCCGCTCAGCGGTTGCTTCCGAGCTGGCAACGGCGCCGTCAAAGGTCTGTTTTATCGTCGCAAGGTGGTCGATGAAAAAATTTGCGGTTGAGCCGGTTCCCACCCCAACAATGCTGTTGCTATCGAGCTTGGGTTGAATGTATTCCATCGCGGCCTGTGCCACTTTATGCTTGAGCTGATCCTGATTCATGGTGTTTCCTGAAAATTATCGATGATAGGTGTCGATGATAACGCAGATACCTGTTCGGTAGAAATGCTGCTGTTCTCAAGCAGGCCCTGGGCGGCCTCGCGTCTGCTTTCGTAAAAAATCGGGAATATCGACAGCCGGGAGGGGGCGGGCAAACAAATAGCCTTGCAGCGTATCGCAATGGTGTCGGCGCAAAAACGCACTTTGTTCCTCTGTTTCAACGCCTTCGGCCACCACATTCAGGCCAAGGTTATGCGAAAGGCCAATGATCGCTTTGACAATGGCCTCGTCATTTCGATCGATATCAATATCTCTGACGAACGATTGGTCTATTTTTAGCCTGTCAAGAGGAAGGTGTCGCAGGTAAGCAAGTGAAGAATAGCCTGTACCAAAGTCATCGACGGCAATTTCGACGCCAAGTTGATGAATGGCTTTAAAGACCGAAATTGTCGTTTCAGGGTCATCCATTACCGTACTTTCAGTCAGCTCCAGCTCCAGGCATGCAGGTGCAAGGCCAGAGCTTTCGAGTGCATTTTTTAGCACCGTTAAAAAGTTTTTCGACTGAATTTGACGGCTGGAAACATTCACCGAAACTTTTACGATTCTGCCAAGCAGGTTCTGGTCTTGCCAGCGCTTCAGTTGTTTGCATGACGCATTTAGAATCCACTCGCCTAGCTTGGGAATAAGCCCCGTCTCTTCTGCAATTGGAATAAACAGGGCGGGACTGATCCACTCCTGATTTTTCTGCCAGCGCATCAAGGCTTCGAAACCGACCACTTCACCATTGCTTGCTGAAATCTGCGGCTGATAGAAAACAGACAGCTCGTTATTATCAATGGTATGGTTCAGATCGCGTGCTATCTCCATGCGCTTTAGGGCTTTTTGTTCAAGGTCGGGGGAGAAATATGCGAATTGACTACGGCCTTTTTTCTTTGCCTGATACATCGCGGAATCGGCAGACTTGAGTAGATCTGATGCCAATTTGTCCTGATTGTCGTACAGAGCAATCCCAATACTGCTTGAGATTAGAATTTCGTGGTCTGTTAGGGCGTGCGGCATGACCATCTGATCCAAAATCTTTTGTGCAACGAGGCCGGCTGACTCACTGGAGTCAAGCTCGCTTAGAATAACCGCAAACTCATCGCCACCTAGTCTGGCAACAAAGTCGCCTTCCCGAACAGCTCCGCGAACACGGTCTGCAACACTTTTAAGTAATAAATCACCCGCATCGTGACCGAAGGTGTCATTGATGCTTTTGAAATGGTCCAGGTCCAGAAACAGAAGGCCAAGCAGTTTCTTGCTACGCCGCGCATTGGCCATTAACCGGACTAAAATATTGGTAATTTGCTCACGATTAAACAGGCCGGTTAGCCGATCATGCTGTGCATAATGTTTAATTAGCTGTCTTTGCTGGTCTAACTCTAGAAATACCTTGACTTTGGATCGAATGATTTCGGGTTGAAGGGGTTTGTATAGTACGTCAACCGCACCACTTTGAATGCCCTTAAACAGGTTTGGCTCGTGGTTGTCCACGCCAGTCATGAAGATGATTGGAATAGACTGTGTCTTGGGATTTGAATGGATCAATTCTGCGACCTGACAGCCATCCATCTCCGGCATCAATACATCTAGTATCACTAAAGAAACAGCTGTGTTTGATAAAATTTCAAGGGCCTTCTTTCCTGAATCTGTCTGAATGATTGCCACGTTCTCTTGCGCCAGCAATGCTTCGAGCATGGCGAGATTGGCGAGAACGTTGTCAACAATCAGTATGCGCTGAGAGCCCGTTAATGCAGACGCCATAGCGGTTCCTTGTCTTCGATAGTCTTGCTAAATCAAATTAATACAGCCTGTTTTAGCAGAGGATTTGGAGTTTATCCACTTGGGTGAGCCATTTGTGTCACTCACTGTGGAGTTGTGGCTTATCCACTCAGCCTCGTGCAAATGGCTCGTGCATGCGTGCTATTTTTTGTAGAATTGGCGGTGTTTTTTCAGTCAATACTTCCGAGCAGGGTCGGCACCGTATGTTAAATCGTTATATAAAAAAAATTCTTGACGCCAGAGTCTATGATGTCGCGATCGAAACGCCGATGACGCATGCGCCACTTTTGTCTTCTCGATTTAACAATCATATTTATTTAAAGCGTGAAGATCTGCAACCGGTATTTTCCTTCAAATTACGGGGTGCCTATAATCGTGTTCGTTTGCTTTCGGACAAACAAAAGGCAAAAGGTGTGATTGCTGCATCAGCAGGTAACCATGCGCAAGGTCTGGCTTTGGCTGCCCAAAAGCTGGGCATTAAAGCAACCATCGTGATGCCAAAAACCACCCCTGAAATCAAAGTCAATGCGGTCAAGGCGAAAGGCGCAAAAGTCGTCTTGATTGGCGATGCATTTGAAGATGCGTCTACCTATGCGCAGCAGCAAGTCAAGGAAAAGGGCCTGGTTTATATCCCGCCTTATGACGATGAAGATGTCATTGCCGGACAAGGCACTGTCGCGATGGAGATGTTGATGCAGCATACCGCATCGGCGCATGCGGTATTTGTTCCTGTTGGCGGCGGCGGTTTAATTGCCGGTATGGCTTCGTATATCAAATATGTTCGCCCGGAGATCAAAGTGATTGGCGTCGAGCCAGAAGACGCCGCTTGTTTGCAGGCTGCGTTAAAAAAGGGTCGTCGAGTCATACTCAAAGAAGTCGGTATTTTTGCCGATGGTGTGGCGGTTAAGCAAATTGGCAAGTTGCCTTTTAAGGTTGCCAGAGAGTGCGTTGATGAAGTGGTAACGGTGAGTACTGACGAGATTTGCGCGGCGATCAAGGATATTTTTGATGACACTCGAGCAATCGCTGAGCCCGCGGGTGCCATCGGTGTCGCGGGATTAAAAAAATATGTGGATCGCGAAGGGATTGAAAATGAAAACTTGTTGACGGTTGTCAGTGGCGCAAACGTTAATTTTGATCGCTTAAGGTACATATCGGAACGGACGGAAATAGGCGAGAAGCGCGAAGCGATCCTGGCCGTCACCCTGCCCGAAAAACCGGGCAGTTATAAAAAATTTATTCAGGCGCTTCATAAGCGAAACATCACCGAGTTCAATTACCGTTATGCCGAAGGCTACGATGCTCAGGTTTTTGTCGGGGTACAAATTTCTTCGGGTGGCGAATCGAGAAGACAGATTGTTGATGAGTTGCGGGCACAGGCTTACGCTGTTCAGGATCTGACAGACAACGAAACGGCCAAGCTGCATATTCGCCATATGGTGGGGGGACGTTCTGAAGGTGTGGGCAATGAACAAGTCTTTCGTTTTGAGTTCCCAGAGCGCCCTGGGGCTTTGATGAAATTTTTGACCTCGCTGGGCACTCGGTGGAATATTTCGATGTTCCACTATCGAAATCACGGTGCCGCGTATAGTCGAGTGTTAATGGGGGTTCAAGTGGATCAAAAGGATTCCAGGGCGTTTAAGCAGATGCTGGACGATGTCGGTTTTCGATATTGGGAAGAGACAGGCAATGAAGCCTATCGTTTGTTTTTACGTGGGAAATAGCGCATAGCGCGATGTTTTGTAGGCTATTTATTAAAATCTGTAACTTATAGCCGGGTTTTAATGGACTATTTCAAAATCTGTGCTATTTTCCTGATTAATATCGGTTTTGAATTCGAGGGCTCTATGAAGCGAAAGCCGGATGCGATGGTCGCAATGGTACTTTTGTTTTTTCTTGGTTTGGCGATTAGTGGATTTTCGTCGATGACGGTTGGCTCTGACCAGTCACGATCTGCCCCATATTCTACTTCTGCCGGTCGATATTAGCTTTTATTTCCCCGACTGTTTCATTCCTTCCAGATAAATACCCCCATCAGTGATTACGCTGGATAAGGGAATATCCCAGCTCTGAGAAGCTAATTTGGGCTGCTTTTGAAGCTCGTGTGCCAAACCGATCAGGCGTGGCGAAGCCTGTTTATGATATTGTTTATCCCGCCGTTTAAAAGCAAATGTTCGATCATAGTAGCCGCCACCCATTCCCATCCGATTTCCTTCCTGGTCAAACGCAACCAATGGTAGTAGCACGAGCGAAAGTCGTTCGGGTGCCAGTTTGATGCTGTGCTTGAATACTGGCTCGGGAATACCAAACCGATTTTTTTTGAATTGAGTGCTTGCGTTTATTCGGCAAAATGCCAGTTGGTTCGGTTTGAGCGGGTGGAGTACGGGCAGATAGCAGTGTTTTTTGCGTGAGCGCAACTCTGGTACCAGTTGTTGTGGGTCGATTTCGCCGTCATGGCTGATATAAAGTGCAATGTGCTTGGCGCGCAGCAATAAGCCACTGGTGTTAATGTGTTTTCGGAGTCGAGTTGAGGCGGCTTTTTGCTGTGAGGGGCTGAGTGATCGGCGCATTGCCCGAAGCTTTGAGCGGAGCTCTTTCGTTGGAAGGATTTGTTGATCTTGATTCATTGACGCAGGGTTGCTCTTGAACAAGCTCTGAATAAAGGCGCCCGGAATGCCGCTGCCGGATAGGGCCTTGAACCCGAAAGTTCAAGGTGGTGATCACTTAAGATAAATTAGGCTTTCCCAGCGAGGGGACGTGCACACATTATCTGAAATGATTACCTAAGTGGTATTATCGGCTCTAGGACATATCTAGCTGGCCAGCATTCCAGGACGCTTGTTCCTATTATAAATCGTATGCATCAAAAATCA
>Ga0316207_10001064_pt1 | contig 36651 bp, 37 predicted proteins | sample 6weekpyrite_MG_FD_204943 | JGI IMG/M metagenome (GOLD analysis project Ga0316207, IMG submission 204943) | Microbial mat bacterial communities from mineral coupon in-situ incubated in ocean water Damariscotta River, Maine, United States -... | ecosystem: Environmental > Aquatic > Marine >... | reverse complement strand
ACCTTTCAGGTGTGGAAACGTAGGTCGCCGCCTGTTTTTATAACACTTCTTTACTCTGTAAAATCAATCACAAATACTTTATTAACATGACCACTTATCAAAACTGATATTTTATGCCTAACACTATATTAACTGTCTTTTATGATTTTAACCGTATGTGCTTTTTTATATAAACTTTATTTTTAATTACTGAATTTTCTTATGCCACTTATTTGCTTGAGTTGATTGAATAAATGACATTCCTATTTTTTAACTCTCAAAATTATTTTCTTGTCAATTCAATTATTATAATAGTTTTTACTAAAGCCCACTATAAGTCAGAATCGGTTAATCTTAAATAATAAAAATATGGAGAAGACTTGAAATTTTTAATAGATTTTATAGATGTCAAAAATGTTGAAGAGGCAAAGGTATATGAACATCTTAAGTGTTCAGCCGATGAAGGGAAGATCCTTCAGTATATGACGAAACGCTATGTCTCCGGGGTTGAAGATGTTATTGTTTCCGAGATGCTCCAGGATATATTTGGAGAGGATGATTATGTTTATCTTGATTATTTGGTAACAGCTAAATCTGCACTTGAATTAGGATGGATTGTTCAACAGTCTTTTCAACCACTGAAAATATCTGATATGTCTAAGTTAGAACTGCTTAATAGTGCTGTCTCTTTAACCGTCTCGTTTTTAAAGCTTTTGGAAGAAGGCAATAATGAACTCGTTTTACCTGATATTAAAGCTTATGAAGATCATTTGGAATATTTGCAAGATCAGTTCTTTAGAATAGAGTCATATCAGAAGATGAGTACAATCCGTCACAACGTACATGAAAATGCTTTGGGAATCAACAGAGTAAGGTCTAAGCTAGAGCTGCTTGAAAAACGCATTAAAGCGCGCTTGAACGTGACAAAGCAAGAGGTCGTCTTAGAGAAGTTCTTTAAACAGAAAAAACTTGAAGAAAAAGAGCAGATAATATTTTTGGCACTGTTAAAAGAGGAGTATTCAGCCGGTGACAATAATCTAAGAGAGATGAATAATCTTATTGATTTAATTTCTTTGGATGAATATGAGCGGATTAAGAATCGTTCTTTGCTTGAGGATGGTGCCAGACTTATAGAGGAGGAGCTAATTGATTATGAAGAGATGCTGAACCCATTTGGTGGGATTTCTCGCGCATTTTTCATCTCCGATGAAGTTCTTCACGAGATCATACATCCTCAAAAAAAGAAGAAGGTACGTAGGCTGAAGCTTGACATGCTGATAAAAGAACAAGATATATTTGAGTTAGTCGAGCCTAACACCTCTTTAGATGATGTGATTTTACATCCCAAAACGAGTGAAACACTTAATTCACTTATGCGTCAAGTGGATAAAGAAGTTGTCTTACGCTTACAAGAATGGGGCGTTAAAGAAAAAAAGGCCGGGATTGATGCAAGGGTAATGTTTTATGGTCACCCCGGCACAGGAAAGACAATGACAGCATACTCTTTGGCCAAGTCACTTAAGCGTCAGGTCCTTGTCTTTGATTGTTCAAAAATCTTATCAATGTATGTAGGAGAGAGTGAAAAGAATGTGCGTAAAATCTTTGATACCTATTACGATTTGACACAAAAAACAAAATCTGAACCAATCTTGTTACTAAATGAGGCAGACCAGTTCCTGGGGGCGCGTTCACAAGGTATAGGCTCTTCGACAGATCAGATGCATAACCAGATGCAGAACATATTCTTGGAGCAAATAGAGAATTTTGAGGGGCTTTTGGTAGCGACTACTAACCTTTTGGAAAACATTGATCCCGCTTTTTCTCGACGGTTTAACTATAAAATTGAGTTTAAAAAGCCAAACCTTGAGCAAAGAGTACTTCTATGGGAAAAAATGTTACCAACTAACGCACCTTATGAGGAATCATTTGACTATAAAGTTTTGGCTGATTATGGACTTACCGGTGGACAGATCAATCTGGTTATTAAAAATACGGCATATTCAGTCGCAACTCGTGAAGAGCCAAAATTCTGCCTAGAAGACTTTATCAAAGAGATTGAAAAAGAAAAATCAGGAACTTTTGACTCTGAAAAATCTATGGGCTTTATGAATAACTAGAGCTTATTATTCAGGCTTGTTGCTTTCTGTTTGTTTCTTTAGGTTACATGCACTGTTTTTCTCCCCTGTATATAAATTCGATTTAATCCTTATTTTGCTATGATGTCGCCATTATGTATATTTGTGCGGTAAAACTGGAAATGCCCTTAAATAGGGGTTTCCTTGGGAGTTGACTGCATGAGTTAAGAAAGGTTTTTATGGAACATATAGATGTTGCACACCCATATTTTGGGGTATTTTTACTCTTTGTAATTACATTTGGAGCGTTTTACGCGACAACATTGGCTGCGCGTTGGGTGAGTCATAAGCTAGCAGCGAAGACATCTGAAAAGATTAAACTTTCTATATATGAGTGTGGACCGGAAGTTACCAAACAACCTAACCGTATTTCTACTCAGTTTTATCTTTTTGCACTACTGTTTTTACTTTTTGATGTAGAGGTTGTATTTATGTTCCCTTGGGCAATTGATTTTAAATTGCTAGGTTGGTTCGGATTTGTTGAGATGATGTTATTTATCTTATTGCTTACAATTGGTTTTGTATACGCATGGAAAAAAGGAGCGCTTGAATGGCACAGCATCAAGTAAATTATACACAAGACGGAGGTCTTCCAGTAGCGCTGACCTCTGTTGATAAAATTGTTAACTGGGGACGTTCAAACTCGCTTTGGGCAATGACTTACGGTCTTGCTTGTTGTGGTATTGAGATGATGGCCTCAGGTGCGTCACGTTATGACTTTGACCGTTTCGGTACGATCTTCCGTGCATCACCGCGTCAATCAGATCTTATGATTGTTGCCGGTACATTGACCAAAAAGCACGCTGAATTCATCAAGCGTCTATATGATCAAATGCCGGAGCCTCGCTGGGTTATCTCAATGGGGTCTTGTGCCAATACAGGTGGCATGTTTAATACATATGCTACGGTTCAAGGGGTTGACCGTGTTATTCCTGTTGACCTTTATCTTCCGGGTTGTGCGCCTCGTCCTGAAACACTTCAATACGCGGTTATGATGCTTCAAAAGAAGATCCGCTCAGAAAAAGCGGGTAAATCACAACGTCAAAAGAGGTTAGTATAATGAGAAAATACGTTCCTAAAGATGATGTTCAGAAAAAATCATATTACACAGACCGTTTCTGGGTAGCACCGCAGGTTGCTAAATCTCCAGTAGACAGTGATGAAGTGTTTGCTGCTGATCTTGCTGCAATCGCTGCACAATGTGACGTAGTAGACTCATATATTCAGGTTGATCAAATGGTTGTCATCATTAATCCTGATGATAATTTTAAAGCTGCACAAATTCTTAAAGAAGAGTGTGCCTATAATCAGCTTTCAGAATGTTCTGCAATTGACTGGTTGGCTAAAAAAGGTCAATTTGAGGTTTTCTACCAGTTTTTGTCTATGAGTAAGCGCAAGCGTGTTCGTATTAAATGTTTTATCGATAAAGACCAAGCAGTTGAGTCACTTAATCCACTTTATCGTTCAGCGGACTGGGCTGAGCGTGAGATGTATGACATGTTGGGTGTTAAAGTAAATAATCATCCATATTTCAAGCGTATTCTAATGCCTGATGACTGGGTCGGGCATCCACTTCTTAAGACCTATCCTTTACAGGGTGACGAGGCTGCTTCATGGTATGAGGTTGACCGTATTTACGGTAAAGAGGCACGTGATGTTATCGGGCCTGAAAACCGTGATTCGGCTCTAGTAGACCGGTATGATACAGAACGCTTCGGACGTCTTGGTCATGAGGTTGCCCGTGGTAGTGAATATAATAAGGATCAAGCGGAAACACCACTTGGTTATCAAGAAGATGGTGGTGTGTTTGCCATTTCTAAATTCCAAGAAGACGATGCTGTAGTGATTACAGATCGTAAGCGATAGGACGAATATGCAGCAACCAAATAGATTAAGACCATTTTTTGAAAATATCAGCTTTGACCGTAAAGATAACGAAATGGTTATCAACTTCGGTCCTCAGCACCCCTCGGCACACGGACAGCTTCGTCTGATCCTTCACCTGCAACAAGAGCAGATCACCAAGGCTCATCCGGATATTGGTTATCTTCACCGTGGTATGGAGAAGATGGCAGAGAACATGATCTATAATGAATTCTTGCCAACAACTGACCGTATGGATTACATCGCTTCAAGCTCAAACAACTACGGTTTTGCCTTAGCTGTTGAAAAGCTTATTGATGTAGCTGTACCTCGTCGTGCCAAAGTCATTCGTATGATGCTTCTTGAGATCAACCGTTTGATGTCTCACCTTTTCTGGTTAGCGACAACGGCACTTGATATCGGTGCGATGACAGTTTTCTTATATGCATTTAGAGAGCGTGAGTACCTTATGGACATTATTGAAGATTATTGTGGAGCACGTCTGACACACTCTTCAGTTCGTATCGGTGGGGTTCCTTTGGATATTCCTGATAACTTTATTCCAGATCTTAAAGCATTTCTTGATAAATTCCCTCAAGATCTTAAAGATTATGAAGACCTTCTTGATACAAACCGTATCTGGAAGATGCGTATGGAAAACGTAGGTGTTATCTCTACTGAGATGGCAGAGTCGTGGGGATGTTCAGGTGTTATGCTTAGAGCTTCCGGTGTTGAGTGGGATATTCGTAAAGAAGAGCCGTATGAACTGTATGAGGAAGTGGACTTTGATGTTCCTGTTTCTGACAAGGGTGATAACTACGCGCGCTACAAGCTTTACATGGCTGAGATGCGAGAGTCTTCTAAGATTCTTTATCAGACAATGGATATGTATCAGAAGTGTGTTGAGAATAATGAGACTGAGCTTATGGCGCATGCACCACAATACATATCTGCACCTAAGATCGATATCATGACGCAAAACTATTCGTTGATGCAACACTTTGTTCTTGTAACACAAGGTATGCGTCCTCCGGTAGGTGAGGTGTATATTCCAACTGAATCACCAAAGGGAGAACTTGGTTTTTATATCAACTCTCAAGGTGGTCCATACCCCTACCGTCTTAAAATGCGTGCGCCGTCTTTCTGGCATACAGGTATTTTAACAGACCTGCTTCCGGGTTCAATGATTCCGGATGTTGTATCTATCATTGGTACTACAAATATTGTATTTGGTGAGGTGGATAGATAATGAAACGTTATGACTTAAGACATTTAAAAGAAGATTTTGATGGCCGTATGAAGGAGATCGTTACAAACGAGATCACTGTTGGCGAAGTAATTATCTTCTTATTTGAGATTGGTGACTTTTCAGGTATTCAGCGTTCTGCGGATATGATGAAAGAGTGTGGGTGTGAGCTTTTAAACTCACTTAAGTTCAATGAAGTCGACTGGACTATAGTAGTTAAAAAGTAGGTGAGTGTAATAATGAATAATGTCCATGCCTTAGAATTTTTATGCGAAGCAGGACGTTATGTATATAATTATGAAAACCGCGCTAAGAAAGATGAAGCAGCTTTCGTTAAGGCAGTAGAGCAGTTCAAGCAGGCTGATACAATCATCTTTAACTCAATGATCACAAATGAAGAAGCGATGATTCTTCAGAAATTGAAAGAGAGACATGGGCATAAGCTTGTGAACAAGGAAGCGAAAAAGTTTCGGGAATTCTTGGATAACTTTGCAAGTGTTAGTGCTAAGCGTCTTTACAGAGGAAACCTTGATAGGATTGAGTCCTGCGATGCTGTAATTGTTCTTGGATCTTCTGTTTCAACAGATAATCCAATGGTGCGCTTATCGCTTGAAACGGCACACAATGAGAGAAACGCGTATATAAGCTATATGCATTCATGTGAAGATGAGTCACTTAAAAATGTTATTACGCAGTTTGTAAAGTATGAGGTTGGCAGCGAAGAGGGTCTCATTGCGATGCTTGCTGAGCTGATAGTTAATGAAGAAGGGAAAGAGAAATATAAGTCCTTCTTTGATGATTTAGATGTTGGTTATATCTGTGGTGAGAGTAGTGTAGGTGAAGAAGAATTTGAGGGTATGCATCAAGAACTTCTCTCTCACGAACAACCTGTTCTGCTTGTTGGGTCTGACCTGTTTAATCATCCAAGATCGAAAAATATTGCCAAAATACTGGGCATGATCTCTAAATATAGTGAGCTTGAGATATTTATAATTCCACCTGAAGCAAACACTTTAGGTGTTGCGCTCATATGTGATCTGGATGAAGAGCCAGAAGGAAAAACAGTAGGCTATAACGTGAAAGCAGATTATACACTCTCTTGCTTGGGTGATGGCGATCTGGATATACCGGCGTTATGCCAACAAGAGGGAACATTCACCTCTGTAGATAAGAGAGTGGTTCCGCTAAGTATTACTGCTGATTTTGAAGGATATAGACTTAATGATATTTCGAATGCCCTAGGCGTTGAGGCTGAGAGAACAATTGATTATACGGCTAAGCTTCCTGTTTCATCAGGGTACAAAGCTGTTAGGTTTGATGATCTTGAAAGCAGCGGTTATGAGCTAGAGAACCTGGATGTACAGAGTGAGGACGAGAGCATTGAAAATGTAGATGATATTTCTGAGTTTAACGGAACAGTTATTTACAGATGCAATCATCCTCTGTATCAGTTCAACCCATATAGCAGTAAGGCACACAAGATTGAAGGTGACCTAGTGCTATTGGGTTCTAAACAGTTCGCTACGGCGGCAAGGATAAAAGCAGACACCATGGTACGTTTTGAAATGGACGGTAAAACCTATCAGCGTAAGTTTAAGGTATCTGATGGCCTTAAAGGAACGATAGCTTACAATTCTGTCTTTGACAGTACAGATAATTATGATGAATACCGTTATAAACGAGTAAAATTGGAGGAAGTTGATGAGTAAACTAGTTACGATTAATATTGATGGAAAAGAGATTGAGACGCAAGAGGGTGAGTTTGTACTCAATGCCGCGCGTGCCAATGATATCTTTATTCCGGCAATTTGTTATTTAACACGTTGTAGTCCTACATTGGCATGTCGTATATGTCTTGTAGAAGCTGACGGTAAACAGGTATATGCCTGTAATGCCAAAGCAAAAGACGGGATGCAGATCACAACGTCTACGGAAAATATTGAGTTGGAACGTAGAGCAATCATGGAAGTTTATGATGTCAACCATCCTCTTCAATGTGGTGTGTGCGATCAATCAGGTGACTGTGAGTTACAAAATTATACGCTTGAGCTGGGTGTAGATTCTCAAACGTATACAATTCCTGATGTTGCACGTCCTGTTTTAGATTGGGGACATATTCATTATGATGCAGGTCTTTGTATCGTTTGCGAGCGTTGTGTAACGGTATGTAAAGACATGATTGGTGACAACTCCTTAAAAACGATTCCACGTGGAGCGGAAGGTATCTCTGAAGATCAAAAAGAGTCTATGCCAAAAGATGCTTATGCGATGTGGAATAAGCTTAACAAGTCGATTATCGGTCTTACGGCTGGCGGAGACATGCTTGATTGTACTTCCTGTGGAGAGTGTGCAGCTGTCTGTCCAGTTGGTGCATTGGTTGGTACTGACTTTATGTATACATCAAACTCTTGGGAGCTAAATAAGGTTCCGGCAACATGTGGACACTGTTCTGCAGGGTGTCAGATCAGTTATGATGTGAAGCATGAGTCTATAGCCAAGGCAGAAGATAAGATCTACCGCGTTACCAATGAATGGAACTATGTTTCACTCTGTGGTGCCGGTCGATATGGGTATGATTATGAGAACAGGGATGTCAGCAAAGACGAAACAGCCTTTGCTAATGCATTAGAAGCCTTTGAAAAAGCAGACACGATCAAGTTTACCTCTACCATCACTAATGAAGAAGCCTATATCCTTCAGAGACTTAAAGAGACGAAGGGTTACAAGCTTGTAAACCCTGAAGCAAAAGCTTTCCAGACTTTCTTAAAAGATTATTCTGAGATCTCCGGAACAGCACTTTATGGCTCAGACCTAAAAGTTGCTCACGACTCTAACTTCATTGTTTCTGTTGGAACTGCCCTTAAGACTGATAACCCTAATGCGCGTTATGCCTTCAACAACTCGATGACTATGAATAAGGGTGCAGGTCTTTATTTCCACCCGGTAGTTGATCCGGTTGTAAACCAAATGGGTAAATCGGTTATGTCAATAAATCATGCACCGCTTCAAGAAGAACTTGCACTTTATCTGATCTTAGACCTGTTTGCTAAGAGAGAAGATCTACCGTCTTCGGTAGCAGATTACCTGGCAGGTTTCCACTCAACTAAGACCATCACGGTTGAAGAGACGGTTAAAGAAAAAGTTGTTGAGATCGTTAAAGAGATGAAGGTTAACGAAGAGACAGGTGAAGAAGAAGAGGTAGAAGTAGAAAAGTCCAAGATGGTTCCAAAGAAGGTTTCTAAGGAAGTTGAAGTAGATGAGAATGCACTGCTGTCAATGCTTAACGCGCCGCAGAAATTTGAAGAGAATATGGAAAAATTCTTGAAGAAGAAGGATGCTTTCTCTCTGATTGTCGGACCTGACCTTTATACGCATCCTGCCTCTAAGAATCTTGCCCGTCTGTGTGCATTGATCGAAAAATACACTGCGTTTGAATTGGTCATGATACCGACACTTACCAATACACTGGGTGTTACTCAGATCTGCGACCTTGATGATGAAGCAGGTACATATTCTGTCGGTTATAACACAGAAGCTGACTTTGTACTTTCTGCTCTAGGTGAGGGTGACTTAGACATGCCGGCTATCAATCAGCAAGAAGGGACACTCACTTCAATCAACAAGCGTGTTAATCCTACTAATGCCGCACTGGGTTATGGCGGATATGTTCTTAATGACCTCGCAAATGCACTGGGCATGAACGCAGTACACACGATTGACTATACGCAGGCGCTACCAACAGCTAAAGGTTTCAAAGCACAAACGTTTGACAGTCTTCCAAACTATTATGAAAATGATGGTACAGAGAAACGTGGTTATGTTCTTGACTCAGTATCTGTTTCTACGGGTTCTGATGAGAATGTTGAGGCAGCGGTTGATACTAAGGTTGAAAAAGCACTTTACCTTGCGAACCCTGTTCGTCAGTTCTCAGACTTTACGGCTAAGGCACACCAGTCAAAAGAGAAGCCGGGTCTTCATGCATCAGCAGCTTATCTTGAAGCAAACGGTATCTCTGAAGGTGATAAGGTGAAGGTTTCTACACTCAAGGGTGAAGTTGAAGTCGAAGTTTCTCATGATCATTTCATCGATGGGGATATCGCTTATCTGACGACATTTGATTCTAAGTTAAAATCAGAGGCTCTGTTTGACGGTTACCGTTTTACTACAGCTTCAATTGAAAGGGTATAAATATGGAAACAGCATATATGATAGAAACGATCATTAAGATCGTTGCCATTTTACTTGTGTTTTCTGCACTTGCCGGTCTGGGGACTTACTTCGAGCGTAAGGTCCTTGCATTTATGCAAAGACGTCTTGGACCGATGGTTGTTGGACCTTATGGGATTGCACAAGTAGCAGCAGATGGTATTAAACTGTTTACAAAAGAGGATATTGTCCCAACAAATGTTGTTGGTCGTATCTTCAAGATAGCCCCTGTTATCACAGCAGCTACCGCGTTTATGGCAGCCGCAGCAATTCCTTTTTTACCGGCATTCACTATAGGCGGATATACAGTGAACCCTATTGTGGCAGATGTAAACGTTGGTGTTTTATACGTACTTGCAGTGATGGCAGTCGGTCTTTACGGTCCTCTTTTAGGCGGTATGGCTTCGGCAAATAAATACTCACTTCTTTCAGCGGCGCGTGGTGCGGCTGTGTTTATCTCTTATGAGGTGATCACAGGGTTATCTCTTATTGCTCCGTTGATGATGGTGGGTTCTTTTTCACTTGTTGATCTTAACAACTTTCAAACTGAAGGTTACTGGATGGTGGTGTATCAGCCGGTTGCAATGGTACTTTTCCTCATCGCAGGTTTTGCTGAGACGGGTCGTACACCTTTTCACCTGGTAGCCAATGATCATGAGATCATTGATGGTTTTGGTACGGAGTATTCCGGTATGCGCTGGGGTCTGTTCTTCATCGGCGAGTATGCAAATATGTTCTTTTATGCCTTCTTGATCTCTATCATCTTTTTTGGTGGTTTCGGTGACGGTTCAGTTGGAGGTGCTTTTGCACTTCTTGGAAAAGTAGCGTTCTTTTTCTTCTTCTTTTTATGGACACGTGCAGCGTGGCCGGATGTAAGACCGGATCAATTGATGGCCTTATGTTGGAAAATTCTAATGCCACTAGCAGTGATTAATGTTTTAATCACTGGCTTTGTGTTGATGTTTTAAGGGTTTATGATGGGTAAGTTACCAAGTTTAGAAAATTATAAAGATAGAAATGTAACCGAAGGGTCTGCATACTATCAGGTTGATATTGAAGAGTATCCGACTACGGGCTGGGGAAAATTCAGACAGGTGCTCAAGCGTACATTCAGGGTAGAGCTGTTTGTCGGTCTGTGGGTTGTGTTACGCGAGATGTTCAAGTTTGATATCCATACGGTTCAATATCCTGCTGAGAAATTGCCTATCGGCCCTCGTTACCGTGCAGTACACGAGATGCAAAGACTTTGGGAATCTGGCATAGAAAGATGTATCGGTTGTGGCCTGTGTGAGAAGATCTGTATCTCCGACTGTATCCGTATGGACACTAAGATTGATGAGAACTCTCGTAAAGAGGTGACGGAGTATACGATCAACCTTGGCCGTTGTATCTTCTGTGGCTATTGTGCAGAAGTATGTCCGGAACTTGCGATTGTTCATGGTGGACGCTACGAGAACGTATCGGAGCAGCGTGCTCACTACCTAGAGTTTGAAGATATGTTGACACCAATGGACATGGCAATCGCAGGCAAAGTCGCTGAATACCCAGGTTTTGGTGCGATTACACCACATGAAGATGAGCGCGTAAAAACAACGCCGCTTGCTTATTAAGGAGAATGAATGTTTGAAGCAGCAGCTTTTTATCTATTTGCATTTTTAACGATTGCTATGTTCTGGATAACAGTGACAACGAAGCATGCCTTATATGCATTAACAGCTTTGGCAGCAGGAATGATCTTTATCTCTGCCTTTTTCTTTATACTTGATGCAGACTTTATGGGTGTTGTACAGCTTATCGTCTATTCGGGCGCTGTAATGGCTCTGTATGCCTTCGGGATGATGTTTTATGATACAACAAGAGAACTTCATGAAAAGCAGGGCAATAACACTTTGGTGTTTGTCTTAAGTGGACTATCTGCATTGATCGTAGTGGCTATGGTAGCTGCTCCTCTTGTTGGAGGAAATGTTGAAGCGCACTACCCGATTGTTGAAGGTGTGGGTAACTCACAAGCCATAGGTATGGTTCTTTTCACTAAATACCTGGTTCCATTTGAGGTAGCGGCAGTAATGCTTCTGGTCGCTATGATAGCAGGTATCGTTATGGCGGGTAAGAAGATGGATGAGTCTTACTCAGAGTTGAGTGAAGATGAAATTGATACTAAAAATGCGGGGGGTGTTGCATAATGGAAATTACTTTAACACACTATCTTGTGCTTTCTACAGTCTTATTTGCAATCGGATTGATCGGTGTTATGCGCCGTAAGAACCTTTTGATGCTGTTTTTTGCTACAGAGATCTTATTAAACTCAGTAAATATCGCTCTTGTGGCGATTTCACACTTTTATGGTGATTTTACAGGTCAAATGTTCGCATTTTTCATTATCGCTATTGCTGCTTCAGAAGTTGCAGTCGGTCTTGGTCTTCTTGTATTATGGTTCAAACGCTATAACACGATCGATCTTGACAATATGACATCGATGAAAGGTTAATAGTAATGGAAATGTATTTATATATCGCACTTTTTGCTCCGCTAGTAGGCTCACTTACAGCTGGGCTTTTCGGTGCACAGAAGAAGACCATGTTTACTGGTCTGTTTGCATCAGGGATGTTGTTTGCTTCATTTGTAAGTTCGCTTCTTCTGCTTATACAAGTTATTCAGGGTAATACCTACCATGTAGAGATGATGACATGGATCGCAACAGGTGATCTGTATGTTCCTTTTGGTTTTGTTGTCAATCAGGTTACGGTGACGATGATGATGGTTGTTACAACGGTTTCGACTGTAGTGCATGTCTATTCTATCGGTTATATGGATCATGATAAAGCATTTAACCGTTTCTTTGCTTACTTAAGTGCCTTTGTGTTCTCAATGATGGTTCTTGTAATGTCTGATAACCTTCTTGGTCTTTTCATCGGTTGGGAAGGTGTTGGTGTGTGTTCTTGGTTGCTGATCGGTTTTTGGTATCACAAAGAGAGCGCTACATGGGCAGCAAACGAAGCATTTATCATGAACCGTATCGCTGACCTTGCAATGCTTGTTGGTATCTTTATCATATACTGGAACCTTGGTACGCTTCAATATGACGGTATCTTTGCAGTAATTGGCGGACTTGATCATACGATCACTGTAACAGCCGCAGCATTCTTATTCGTTGGTGCTATGGGTAAATCAGCTCAGTTTCCACTTCATACCTGGCTTGCTGATGCGATGGAAGGTCCTACTCCGGTATCGGCCCTTATCCACGCAGCGACAATGGTAACAGCGGGTGTGTATCTTGTTGTTAGAATGAACCCGATGTATGACATCGTTCCTGAGGTCGGTATCGTCATCGCATCTCTTGGTGCCTTTGTTGCGATGTTCGCAGCATCTATGGCACTGGTCAACAGAGACATGAAGCGTATCATCGCATACTCAACACTTTCACAGCTAGGTTATATGTTCGTAGCTGCGGGTCTTGGTGCTTACTGGGTTGCACTGTTCCACCTTATGGCTCACGCATTTTTCAAGGCACTTCTGTTCCTGGGAGCAGGTAATGTTATGCACGCAATGAGTGATGAACTTGATCCATTCAAAATGGGTGGTCTTAAAAAGACGATGAAGGGTACGTGGATCATGATGACTTTGGCATCAGTTGCACTTGCCGGTATCTTCCCATTTGCCGGTTTCTTCTCGAAAGATCTAATCTTGGAAGTTGCATTTGTTGAACACCACTACATCCTGTATACGGTTCTTCTGGTAACAGCTGGTCTTACAGCATTTTACTCTTTCCGTCTTGCAGCATTGATCTTCCACGGTGAAGAGCGTTACAAGCTTTTTGGATTCCATCCGCATGAAGCATATAAATATATGCTGGTAGCGATGAGTCCACTTCTTGTTCTTGCCATCATCGCAGGTTTCTTGTTCAAGGGTACTTACTTTGAGATGGTGACTCAGATGCTTCCATCTCTTGAGTATCATGTTCATAACCACCTTGTATACTGGATCATGACAATCGGTACACAGGTTTTTGTTATTGCGGCTATCGTATATGCTTACAAGAAATATGACGATGCAAAAATTGATAAAAAAGTTGAAGAGGGCTTCTTTTACCAACTACTTTTTAACCAGTACTATATTCCAAAAATCTATGACGAAGTGTTTGCTAAGCCTTATGCTGAACTCTCCAAGATGATGTGGAAGGTTGATAATACCGTTGTTGATGCAACGGTTGATGGAATTGCTAATGTCTTTTACGGCACGGCGAAGAACACACACACAATGCAAGACGGTAACTTATCGTCAATGCTGAAGTGGATGGTCATTGGTTTAGTTGCACTTCTTGTATCTGCAGCTGTATTTATCGGTGTTGTTACCAATGCTGATGCAATTATGAAATTATTAGGACACTAGAGATGATAGAACACATTTTATCGATTTTAATCTTTTTTCCGTTAGTTGCTGGGGTCCTTGGTTTCATGGTAAACAAAGAGTCTATGCGTGCTTACGGTATAGCAGTTTCAGGGATTGAGTTCGCTCTTTCACTGTGGCTTTGGTACGCTTTTGATAGCTCAGTTGGTGGATTCCAGTTCATTGAGATGATAGCACTTATCCCTGCTTTTGGTATTAATTACCAATTGGGCGTTGATGGTATATCACTGTTCATTGTCATCATGTCAACATTGGTTACCTTTATCGGTATCGCCTCGTTGACGGAAACACGTAATGTCAAGAACATGATCATCACGCTTCTTGTGTTAGAGATGACTATGATCGGTGTCTTTGTTACACTAGACGCAATCGTCTTTTACCTTTTCTGGGAACTTTCTCTTGTACCGATGTTATATCTTATCGGTGCATGGGGCGGGCCTAAACGTGTTTATGCGTCGATCAAGTTCTTCTTGTATACATTTACAGGTTCTCTTGTCATGCTTGTGGGTATGATCTTTATGGCATACTTGTATCAGCAGGCAACAGGTCAATGGTCATTCTCTATTACAGAGTGGTACAGAGTTGTTCTTCCTATGGATTTACAGTTATGGCTGTTTGCGGCATTTTTCCTCGGTTTTGCCATCAAGGTTCCTATGTTCCCGTTTCACACTTGGTTACCGTACGCTCACGGCCAGGCACCGACTATCGGTTCGGTTATTCTTGCGGCAGTTCTGCTTAAGATGGGTACATACGGTTTTGTACGTCTTTCGCTTCCACTTTTTCCGGATGCGTCGGTGTTTTTCATTCCGTTGATTGTTGCACTTTCGCTGATTATGATCATCTATACGGCAATGGTTGCATACGCTCAAGAAGATATTAAGCAGGTCGTTGCCTACTCTTCAGTGTCACACATGGGTGTTATTGTTCTTGGTACATTCGCACTGAACATTGAGGGTATTTCGGGTTCGATCTTTTTGATGATCGGCCACGGTATCGTTTCGGGTGCGCTCTTCTTGCTCGTTGGTGTGATTTATGACAGACGCCATACGAAGATCATGACGGAGTTTGGCGGTCTTGCAAAGGTAATGCCACACTATGCAACGATCTTTGGTATCATGATGATGGCCTCAGTGGGGCTTCCGTTGACGATCAACTTCGTCGGTGAGTTCCTTTCACTTCTTGGTCTGTTTAAAGTTTCATCTATGTATGCGCTTGTAGCAGGATCGGCGATTATCGTTGGTGCTATCTATATGCTGTCTGCATACAAGAAAGTCTTCTTTGGTAATGTGACTAAGAGAGAAAATGAGAACCTTCCTGATGTGAATAAGACGGAACTTTATGCTCTTATCCCATTGACCATTATCGCGATCTGGTTAGGTGTCTATCCTAAGCCGATTTTAGAACCGATTGATAAGTCTGTACGTGAAAACGTACTTAACATCATGTATCAAAAAGTCAATACAGATATGGGGACAGACGAGGCGCGTGCTTTGATATCTGATCCTTACGCTGTCAAAGAAAAAGTTGTTGCAGTTGCTCCTGTTAAGAAGCATGCTGCACCGGCTCATCATTCAGAAGGAGGCCACTAATGTTAGAAGCTGTAAACGTGAGCTTTGCCTCTTTAAACATGCCTACGCTCTACCCGATGCTGATTGCTATCGTGGGAGCACTTTTAATCCTTGTTATCGACCTTTTTAAAGGCGGTCTTCATAAGTCAATGTATGTGATGATTACACTGCTTTTCCTGGCACTTGACCTTGGTGCCGTGTTAGACTTCATCGGTGTTTTTGAGACGACGGGATCTGTTCGCGGTTTCTTTGACGTGATGCTGATGGATGGTGTTGCAATCCTTGCTCAGATGATCATGCTTGTTGCTGCTATACTGTTTATCTTTTTGGCGCTGACGAAACAGCGTTTTCAAGAGTACAGATACGCAGAGTACTTTGCGCTCTTCTTGTTTATGATCTCCGGTCTTCAGTTCATGGTAGCTACCGATAACCTTATCTTAGTCTTTGTAGGACTAGAGACTTCGTCTTTAGCACTGTATCCTTTGATCGCTATGCACGGCAAGAAAAACTCTTTTGAAGCAGCGGCCAAGTACTTTACTATGGGTGCATTAGCAGCAGGTCTGTATGCATTTGGTGCAATGATCTTGTATGCACTTTCGGGCTCGGTAGAGATAGCTCAGATCTCTAGTACAATTATGGCTAAAGGCATGGATACAAGCACTATGGTTTATATCATTACGGCAACGATCTTTTTACTCTCGGCTTTTGCATTCAAGCTTGGTTTGGTTCCATTTCATACGTGGACGCCTGATGTGTATCAGGGTTCTACTGCGGCACTGGCAGGTTTTATGTCCATCGTTCCCAAACTTGCAGCCTTTGTCGTTGCTATGCGTCTGTTTGAGTTCTTGATGCAAACAGAGGTGTTTTGGATCGAGATGATGCTATATGCGATCGTTGTGCTTACGATGACCATGTCGAACATCTGGGCTCTGGTTCAAAAAGATGCCAAGCGTATGCTGGGCTACTCTTCGATCTCTCACGCAGGCTTTGTCATGGCTGCAGTACTGATTGGTACGACACATGCAAACACGGCACTGTTCTTATACTGGGCACTCTTCTCTTTTGCCAATCTTGGTGCCTTTGCTATGCTGTGGATCACACATGAGAAACAACATAACCGTGAATCAGATGACTCTTTTGAGAAGTTCTCCGGCATGATCAAGACATCTCCGTTTACGGCAGTGATGATGGCCTTGTTCATGTTAAGTCTAGCCGGTATCCCTCCTTTTGCTCTTTTCTGGGGTAAACTGTATATGCTTTCGGCAGCTGTGACGGGTGGATATATCGTGCTTGCATTGATTATGGCGCTTAACTCTGCTATCGCGGCCTTCTACTATGTGAAGATCATTGTGTATATGTTTATGAGGGAGCCTGTAGGAAACAATGACTATATGGTAAACTCATCCAATATACTTAAAACAGTCATCGGTACGGCGGCTGTCTTTACAATCGCATCTGTCTTAGCGGTGAGTCCATTGATGGAATTTATTGCTAAAATGGTGTACAATAGCGGCTATTAAGATAAAAGAAGGCGTCTACCTCTTGGTTGGGGCTATGGCAAGAGAGGTAGAGGCGTTTAGTGCCAGAGGAGAAGCATTTGTTGTTTAGGTTAATGTTTCTTTCTTTTGTGTACACTTTCTTTTTTTTATCCTCTCTTTTTGCTTTAACCCTAACGGTAAATTCCGGCCGTGAAAATGGTGAAAACTATTCTGCTATTCATATAAAAGAAGCGTTTGATTTTGAATGTTTATCTCAAAAAGACGATTTTGATGAACTCAAGCAGATACAGTGTGTTTTCCCTCGTGAGCCAAAAGAGAAGTTTGAGAAAATGCAGACAAACTTCTTTAAGATAGACTCTTTTTCTAAGAATAAAAAATATTATATTCGTATCCTGCCCCTTGAAAAGATGAAATTACTTCCTATCGCACATAAGCTTTACATGAAGGGAAATATATACCGATACACAGAATACAAACGCTCTTCTCACTGGATGATCATAGGGTATAAACAGAAGCTTCCGTTTATACATCCCGAAGCTACTCCTGCTCTTGGCATAAACTTTCCTTTGGAGATAACGGAGGCAGACTTACCCTCGGTAGGTGCCTTGGATATATCCGGCAGGCCCATACGACTGGATCAGGTTCAAGATGTTGCAGAGTATATGCGCATCAAGTCCGCTTATGAGTCCGGAAATTATGATCAGCTTGCCAACAATGTAGACAAGCTTTTAAAGATGTATCCCAACACTATTTTTAAAGCTGAGTTGCTCTTGTATAAGATACGAGGATTGCATAAAACAGATGAGAATGAAGCCTTGCTCAATGTCTCCAAAGAGTATATACGTGAATACTCTGATGATGAGAATATGCCGGAGGTACTTGCCTATACAGCCAATGCATATTCAAATGTCGGACTTCAGGTCGACGGATCATATTTTTATGAGCGTCTGTTTAAAGAGTTTCCAAATTCTAAATATACAGCCTTGGGCATGATCTTTCTGGGTGATCAGTTTCTCTCAGGCGGTAAGTCTAAAGAGGCAGATCATTATTTTGAAAAAGCGCTTTACATGACGAAGGATGTTGAGATCGCATCGATGGCGGCGATTCGCTTGGCTAAACTTAGTTTAGAGCAAGGTGATGTGCAAAGGTCAGCTGAATTGTACGAGAAGATTATTGAAGGCAATGCAAAGTATCTCTTACACGACATCAGTACCAACTATGATACGGCCAGAGCCTTTGCCAATAGAAAGCATCCAAAAACAGCAGCTGGAATTCTAAGTGCTATCACGGACTATCTTCCTCAGGGCGATGACAGGTATGAGGTGATGATAAAAGATATAGGGATGTGGCTAAGTGAGACAGATGACAAGCCTTTAGCCTATAAGGCATTGAAAAGATATCAGACACTCTTTGGAGAGAGCGAATACACGAGCGAAGTGCAAACAGCTCTGGACGGACTGTTTTATACACCGGATGATGTCAACAAGACAGCTCTGATCGCTGAGTATGAAAACCTCGAGCAGAAGTATGCCAACGAAGAGATAGGACAAAAAGCAGGTCTGGAAAAAGCCAAGCTTTATTACGGTGAGAAACGATATCAGTCTGTCCTGGATATGGACGGAAGCGGGGTGGAAAACGAAGTGGGTTACTTTGAACTTAAACATGACTCGGCAAAGGCCCTTGCTCTGATCAAACTTGAAAAAGGCGAGTGTGCCAAGGCGATAGGCCTGAGTCAGGAGCATAACCTTAGTCTGCAGAGCAAGTTTGACGAGGGTATCTATCATTGTGCTTATAGTACGGGTAATTATGCCTTGGCTAAGACAACGGCGCAAAAGCATCTTAAAGATAAAGAGAAACGTTTATCATGGTTATATAACTACGCTAAGACGCTTAACAAGACGGCCCAATATGAAGAACTGACCAAGGTGGCTGCTGATATTGTTAGTCTCTCAGAGCTTGAAAAGAGCTCACAATATGACGACATCTTGCATGATGCCTTTTATGCATACGAGCGTTTAGGCGACACAAAAGGCATGATCAGTATGGTTAAAGAGCTGGAAAAACGCAGAGGCCTAAAGTATGCCGACATCGAACTCTATGTCAGTATGATAAAGCTTGGCTTGAAAGAGGGGGATGATATCATCACCGAGACCTATGCAAACAAGGTTATGACCTTGCAGGAGAAGACAAATAGTTATTCCCAATCTCCTTTTGTGGAGTTTGCAGCACTGCAACTGCTTAAAGCGCAGAAAAAAGACAAAGAGCAGTTGGTACTCTTGAACAAACTTGTTAAACGTGAACTAAGTAACAAAGAGAAGTCGCGTGTCCAGTACATGTTTGGTTCCCTTCTGCTTAAAGAGGGGAAAAATATTGAGGCAAAGGCTGCCTTTGAAGCCAGTATACGAGCCGATGAAAAGTCGGCTTGGGCCGGACTGTCTAAGGATGCTTTGCAGCTGGTAGAGGAAAAATGATAGGGTTCACCAGTGCTTAGTGTTGCTTTAAAAACAGATGGCTAAGATGTATAATAAAACTCGGAGCATAAGCGTATCTCTCGTATAATATAGATGTTTTGGATAAAAGGAGCAGTATGAGAAAGTATAGTGTTTTAATAGTATCACTTCTATGTTTTACAGCACTTTTACATGCAAAGGAAACCACGATGAGCATTTACGACTTTAGAGTAAAGAGTATTGACGAAAAAGAGATCTCCATGTCGGTGTACAAGGGGAAGGTTTTGCTGATTGTCAATGTGGCAAGCGAGTGCGGGTTTACACCTCAGTATGAGGGGCTGGAAAAACTTTATCAAGCGTATAAGGATCGGGGCTTTATGGTACTTGGGTTTCCTTCAAACCAGTTTGGCAAGCAGGAGCCAAAGAGCAATAAGGAGATACGCTTCTTTTGCCAGGGGAACTATGATGTGCATTTTGATATGTTCGCCAAGGTTGATGTCAACGGGGAAGACGCCATAGCGCTTTACAAGTATCTTAAGCACGAAAAGAGCGGTTTTTTGTGGACGGAGTCGATCAAGTGGAACTTTACTAAGTTTCTGATCGATCGAGAAGGCCGTGTGATCAAGCGTTACGGTTCATCGACTAAACCCGAAAGTATCAAAGAAGATATAGAAAGACTCTTGGAGGTTAAGAAGTAAGCCTGATGGCTAAGGTATGAAAAGAAGAGAAGATGGTAAATTGGCCGAAGTGACTTAGTATTGAGCTTCTACCAGCTGGTTCCTGCCCGTTTCTTTTGCTTTATAAAGGGCCTTGTCTGTTTTGTCGTAGATACTATCGACATTTGAATGGTCATTTGGCTTGATGATGTAAGCACCCATAGATACTGTTACAAATTCAGATACAGAGCTTGCGCTATGGTTTATCTGCAAATGCTCGATATCATCTTTGGCTTTTTTGGCTATATCCAAGGCGTCTTCCGGACTGCTGACCATATAGAGAATTCCAAACTCCTCTCCACCAAGCCTAAAGCAGCAATCATCACGGCGCTTGAGTGAATTTTTCAGCACAGCGGCTACCGCTTTTAGGGTCTGGTCACCTGCTTGATGTCCATAGGTATCATTATACTCTTTAAAGTGGTCAATATCGAGCATTATAAAACAGAGAAAGAGTTTGGACTTTCTAGCGCTCTTGATCACGTAAGCGAAACGCTCATCAAAATGCCTTCTGTTATATAGGTCTGTTAGGCCATCGAGCTTTGAGATCTCTTCGATTCTTTTTTTACTCGAGATATCATTAAGGATATTGGTGTATCCGACAAGATCATTGTCATCATCAAAGACGGGATGGATATGCACGTGAAGCCATTGTACTTCACCATAGTCATCTAGTTTTTGTATCTCTCCACTCCAATCCTGTCCGCTTTGAATGATCTGCTTGATAGCCGTTTGTTCCTCTTGCTCGCAATCACTGTATAAAAAGTATCCGGGTGTTTCAAGCAGTTCACTTTTTGCAAAGGCAAGGTGCCGAGCCAAGGCAGTACTGGCATCGATAATCTTGCCATCTTTATCTAAGGTAGCACTCATGATATTTTGATCAATGAGACGAAAATATCGTTTACGCTCTTTATCACTGTTGGAAAGGTTTCGTATCAAGAGTACAAGAATAAATATAACGATGATTAAAATGCTTCCCAGCAGTACTAATATGATCATGATGGATGTTTTTTTACTCTTAAGTGCATTTTTTTGAAAATAATCTGCCTTGTTATGAGCATAGGCGATAAGTTTATTAACCTGCTTGTTCAGATCTCCGACATGTACGGCACCTTTGCCTTTAGTGATCTCGGCCGCCTTGTCTTTTTGCCCATTTCGCATCAAGAAGATGACTTCATCGCGTATTGATTTCCAGCTTCGAAATGCGTCATAACTCTTTTTGATATCATCTTTATCGCCCAAATATCGCTCAAATATGATCTCAAACTGCTTGTATATGGCAATCTCGCCGGTATTGACCTGGGCTACGGCGATCTCGATCTCTGCATTGTTTTTGGCCAAGACGACATCTTTCATATACCGGTGCATTGAGATCAGATTCGACTCAACTGTTTTAGTAGCATTCGTGACGGTAAAGGGGTGATCATACAGTTTTTGGGTTAAGTCGGCCAGTTCTATCATCTTCATGATAGATGCCAGCCCCAGTATCAGTACAAATAAGATAGTGATAGCGAAACTTACTATTACTTTGGTGTACATTTTAAACTCTTTTGTATGGTTTATAATAAAAACTTTTAAATAGAGAGGATAATTATAGCAAAGATATTGTTTTTTGTGCTTTTGTAGGGGGTCTAAAAGAATATAAATTGCACACCTTCAGAAGCACTTGTGAATAGAGTGACTTATGATAGCAATAGGAGAAGTGATGGGAATCCCTCAGCCTTCGTTTTTTATGTTCAAATGCCAGCAAGCCTCCCCTCCGGGAATGCCAAAGCCCTCATGTCTCACCCCACAGTCACAAGATCTGTTTCAGCATTTGGCGCAGACCTTAATGCAAAAAGGTATAATGGGTACGGTACAACCGATTCAAACGGGGTGTATGAACCGCTGTAATGTCGGTCCGATCATGTTAGTAGAACCTGGACACGTCATGTATGTCGGTTTAACAAAAGAGAAGGTCGAACGTATCATTGATGAACATATCATTGGTGGAAATATCGTTGAAGAGTATGTCATTGATGAGGAACTTTGGGATGAAGCCATCTCACCGACAGAGATGATGAAACAGATGGGCAGCTAAACTTTTATAGGATTAAAATCACTGTAACCATGGTGTTGATAGTGATTTTAACGCACTTGTCTAACAAACAGCTTAATAATTTATAACACCATTGCCACTTTAACTTTGATAGGGTATAATTTCGAAAATACTTTCAATTAGGAGAAGTTAATGGGAATCCCTCAACCTTCGTTTTATATCTTTAAATGTCAGCAGTCAGCACCACCACAGATGCCTGGTAAGCCGTCGTGTGTAACTCCAGAGAATCAAGACCTTTTTCAACATTTAGCACAAACTTTAATGCAAAAAGGTATAATTGGTGCAGTACAACCGATTCAAACGGGATGTATGAACCGCTGTAACGCCGGCCCGATCATGTTGGTAGAACCGGGACATACCATGTATGTCGGTCTCAACAAGGAAAAGATTGATCGCATAATTGAAGAACACATTATCGGTGGGAACATTGTTGAAGAATATGTTATCGATGAAGAGTTATGGGATGCTCCTATTACTCCTGCTGATATGATGAAACAGATGGGACGTTAAGGATAGACAATGACAATGGAAATGCTTTATAGTAAACTTCACCGTGCGACGGTAACTGACGCTAATTTAAATTATGTCGGGTCTATTACTATTGATGAAGAGCTAATGCAAGCAGCAAAGATGCGCGTAGGTCAAAAGGTTGAGATCTTAAATATCAATAATGGCGAGCGTTTTTCAACCTATATCATCTTGGGAGAACGCGGTAAACGTGATATCTGCTTAAATGGAGCTGCTGCACGTAAGGTTCACAAGGGTGACAAGATCATCGTTGTAGCCTACGCTATGTATCATGAAAATGAGCTTGAAGATTATAAGCCAAGAGTTGTTCTTCTTAATGAAGACAACAATATAGACGAAGTCTTAGACGAGATTTAGGGATACTCCATGCATAGGCACTTCTCATTAGCCAGTGTAATTTTTGTGATGGAACAACATCGTGATTTGAGCGTAATTTTGATGAGATACCTGTAGTGTTTGAAAACATGAATGAGATGGGCAAGATGCTCGAACAGGTGCAAGAACAAGCAAAAAAAATGCAAGCCGAGATGGAGGCAAAGGAGTACCTTGCCAAAGTAGGCGGTGGAATGCTCGAGATAAAGATGAATGGAAAAGGCGAGGTCATAGATATTAATATTGATGATTCCCTTCTTGAAGACAAGGAGTCCTTGCAAATCCTTCTTATCTCATGTATTAATGACGCAAACAAGATGGTTGAAGCGGACAAACAAAACTCCGCGATGGGCATGTTTGGCGGTATGGGCAACTTTGGAAACATGTTCGGGGGAAAGTAATGGCGTTAAGCCATCTGTCTTACTTCTTACTATTACTACTCCCTTTTTCCCTTTTTTCAGCACCTCAGGATTTTAGGTCCTGCCAATTAAAATATCAAGTCAGTTCTGTCAATACTTCCCATACGAAAGCTTTTTCGATCAGTAAAGACTATGTGATCTTCTACTCTGCAGATGAGCCTCAGGTAAAGATCCTAAAACGTGATCCTTTTTTAGGTCTGAATCTTGTGCGATCAGAGAGGGCTTTCAAGCATATCTTTACGTTTTATAATCACCATCCCAAGCAGCTCGCGGCTGTTTTACCTGCCAAAGTGGTAGAAGGCAGACTGCAAAGTCGGCAGATCGGGCTAAACAGACTTGCCCGGTTTTCTACCGCTGCGCCGAAAAACTCTCTTATCACCGGGACATGTTGTGGTATTATAGGACTGAGCACGGGTAATGGTGTGATTGAAAAAGAGTATATTCAGCATTTCTTGGAATCTGAACAAATAGAGTACGGTGATGTCGGGATTCGCTTGGCGGATGACAAAGGGGTCCGTGTTGCTGAAGTGAACCCCTTTTTTGAGGGGTCTGCTTTTTTACTGGATGATGTGATCATATCTATGGATGGTAAAAAAGTTAATAATGCAGCCGAGCTAAGCCGAAAAATTCTCTTTTCAAAACCTCAGAGCCAACATCTGTTTACGTTTCTTCGAGCCAAGGAAAAGCGTAAAATCACCGTTATAGTTAAACAGCGTCTCAGCGGTGGGCTCATCCCGGATAGTTTTTTTGATCTCTTTGGCCTTGAGCTTGATGAAAACTTGATAATAAAAGAAGATAATGCCAAGTATGAGATCAAAAAAGAGGACAGGCTTCTTTCTATCATGGGAAAAGAGGTAAAGAGCCTGGGCGAGGTCCGACATGTTTTATCGCAAGAAAAAACGAGTGAAAACAAGATGATTATGCTACTGTTGAGACGAAACGGATTTGATTTTTTTATTCACTTTGCTAAGCCATAAAACAGTAAATAATATGTATAATTCCGTTAGAAAAAAAACCACTAAAAGAGTAGGCACCATTGCAGGCATTTACTAAAGAGAGCAAAGCTTATACTGAAGAGGGCACAGCCTTTGAAGCATACCTGTCTTCGCATCTTCCACAAGCAAACAGCTTTCACCCCTATTATGAAGAAGCGCTTCATGAGATGCTGTTGGCCGGGGGCAAACGTTTTAGACCGGTACTGCTCTTAGCTGTCGTTCGTGCTTATGCTCCTCTTCTTGTCGACTCGGCCAATGCAGCAGCGTATGCTATTGAACTGCTTCATACCTACTCGCTTATTCATGACGACCTTCCTGCTATGGATGATGCCGATCTTCGCCGTGGTAAGCAGACCCTTCATATCAGGTATGATGAAGTGACGGCTATACTTGTTGGAGACGCGTTAAACACCTACGCCTTTGAAGTCTTGGCAACGTCAGCATTTTCAGATGAGGTACGAGTCAAACTGATTCGTGAGCTCTCTTGCAATGGAGGAGTCTCGGGTATGGTTCTGGGTCAAGCGATAGACTGTTATTTTGAAAACAAGAACCTTGGCTTGGAGCAGATCAAAATTCTGCATATCAATAAAACGGCTAAACTGATTGCGGCCTCTTTGAAGATGGGTGCGATAATTAGCGGTCAAAAAGCCTTAGAGTCCAAGATATATGATTTTGGAATCAAGCTCGGACTTCTTTTTCAAGTTCAAGATGATATTTTAGATGTGACACAAAGTTCACAAGAAGCAGGCAAAACGACGCAAAATGATGCTGATAAAAACTCTTTTGTGACTCTTCTGGGTCTGGAGGGTGCAATGAAGGAAGCTAACGCTTTGGCAGAAGATTTAAATGAACAACTTAAAAGTTTTGATGAAAAGCTTTATCAGGGGTTATCGCCTATACTCTCAGAGTATTTATCACGGCATAGGTAAATTAAAATCTATTTTTATGGACTTTGATTTATCTATTTACAAAAAGATAAATAGACACGTAAGCGTGTAATGCGTGCATGGTACACGGGCCTCTTTTCGAAAGAGATCTAGTGTTGACGTAGGTATCTGAGCTTAGCCCAGATGGCATAATAAACGAATGAAGGAAGCCTTCATTTTATGAAATAACATTAAGGAAATATGATGCGTCAAAAGATGGCAGATTCGGTTCGATTTTTAGCAGCAGATATGGTTCAAGCAGCCAATTCAGGACACCCGGGTGCACCAATGGGCTTAGCAGATATTGCGGTAGTTTTAAGTGAGCACCTCTCTCACAATCCACGTAACCCTTCATGGTTAAACCGTGACCGTCTTGTTTTCTCAGGCGGACACGCAACGGGTCTTATCTATTCTCTTTACTATCTTTGGGGATATGGGCTCGAGCTGGAAGATCTTAAGAATTTTCGTCAGTTGGATTCAAAGACTCCTGGGCATCCCGAGTATGCTCATACTGAAGGCATAGAGATCACAACGGGTCCTCTGGGCCAAGGTGTTGCCAATGCCGTTGGTTTCGCGATGGCTTCTAAATATGTCGGTGTACAGACAAATTCTGAGACAGCCAAGGTGATCGATCATAATGTTTACTGTTTATGTGGTGATGGAGATCTTGAAGAAGGTGTCTCTTATGAGGCCTGTTCTGTCGCAGGACACAATAAGCTTGATAACCTTGTCTTGATCTATGATTCAAACAATATTACTATTGAAGGTTCGACAGAGCTCTCTATCTCTGAGAATATCCAGATGCGTTTTGAGTCTCAAGGCTGGGATGTTCAAGAGATCAACGGCCATGATTTTGAAGAGATTGATGCTGCCATCGTTCGTGCAAAGTCTTCTGATAAACCATCTCTTATTATCGCAAACACACTTATTGCCAAGGGAGCGGGAGAGCTTGAGGGCTCTCACCACTCTCACGGTGCACCTCTAGGAGATGATGTTATTGCCAAGGCAAAAACAGCTGCAGGTTTTGATCCGGATAAAAAGTTCTTTGTGGATGAAGATGTGATGGCACGCTTTAGATGTGCTATCGAATCAGGTGATTTAGCTGAGCGTGAGTGGAAGCACAGGCTTAAAGAACTTCCTTTAATGGAGCAGAACGAAGCGCTTGATGTACTTCAAAACCCTGATTTCTCACGTATTCAATGGCCTATATTTGAGAAGGCAGATTCGACGCGTTCTACAAACGGGAAAGTTTTAAACGCGGTAGCAAAAGCGATCCCGGGCTTTATAGGTGGTTCAGCTGACCTCAGTCCATCCAATAAGACGGATATGAAAGATATGGGCGTGTATCCTAAGGGTAAAAACTTTTACTTTGGTATTCGTGAACACGCCATGGCTTCTATCTGTAACGCTATGGCACTTTATGGTCCGCTTATCCCGTTTTCTGCGACATTCTTTGTCTTCTCTGATTACCTTAAGCCGGCGGCTCGTATTGCGGCTCTTTCCGGTATACAGCAGTTCTTTGTCTGGACGCATGACAGTATCGGTGTAGGTGAGGATGGTCCGACCCATCAACCGATCGAGCACCTTTCTCAGTTTAGAGCGCTTCCGAACTTCTATGTATGGCGTCCGGCTGATGGAAATGAAAATGTTGAAGCGTGGAAGAGAGCCCTTGAGATGAAAACTTCTCCATCTGCCTTTGTATGTTCGCGCCAGAGTCTGGCTCTTCTTCCATCAGCGGTATCGGGTGAAGCGGCTAAGGGCGGCTACCTATTGGAAGAGTCTTCCAATGCGACGATCACACTTATGGCCTCAGGGTCTGAGGTTGAGCTGGCGATGAACACAAGAGCGAAGCTTGCACAAAAGGGTGTACATGCAAATGTCGTTTCTGTGCCATGTTTTGATCTTTTGATCGAGCAAGACAAGGCGTATATTGATTCCATCATCAAGACAGAAAAGGTTGTTGCAATCGAAGCTGCACGTGGTCTTGAATGGTATAGATTTGCAGATGAAATAATCAATATGGACAGCTTTGGTGCATCGGCACCTGCGGCTAAACTGTTTGAAAAGTTTGGTTTTTCTGCAGACGCTATAGCCGATAAGCTTTCTTAAACGCATCCAGTTTTATGTCATAGGGGAGGTTCTTACTTACTCCTTTGATAAGAGTAAGCGTTTCTTTGCTTCTCTCGTCTCTTTCTCTCATCACTTCTCCTTTTTAACACTTTTATGCGCGCTATTGTACGATTCATAAGATGGTTTTTGCTTGTTTAATCGAGAGGAAAGTAAAACTAGGTTAAATTATAACTGTTAGTTAAAATTATTAAAAGTGCTCTTATTGAACAAACATATACTTTTTTTACTCATATTCATATTTATAAATATTAAGGCGGACTACCTTCTTGAGTTGAAAGATTCACAAAGTGTCTATTCTATTGGTAAAGGCGTGCTCTTTCTAGAAGATAAAGAGGGAAGCTATAGTGTTGATGACTTGTCTGAGATGGAAAGTCAGTTTCAAGGAACACAAGAAGAAGAGCTGAATTTTGGTTTTAGCTCTTCTGTGTATTGGTTCAAGATTCCTATTGAAGTCCTTAGTGAAAACAGCTCTAAACAGTGGTGGCTGGATATTGATTATACCCTGCTTGAGGATATACATGTTTATCAAGATATTGGGGGTGAGCTTCATCTCATCTTGAATACCGGAAATAGAAAAAGCTTTGAACACCGCCCTATCAAGTGGCGCAGTTATAGCACTATTTTAGATACCTCAAGTGCTTCAACGCTTTATGTACGTGTTCAAACCCAAAGCTCCATGCAAGTGCCGATGAAGATCTATTCATCTGATGCGATTGTGAGTGCAAAGCAGGCTGAGACACTTTTTTCCGGGTTTTTCTACGGGGTGATCTTACTGATAATCTTTTACAATGCCTTTTTGTTTTTTGTGTGGAGTGACAAAAATTATCTTTATTATATATTGTTTATCACCTCTTTTTTATTGTGGCAACTTAACGTGGATGGTTTTGCTCATCAGTATTTATGGCCAGAAGTTCAATGGCTTAGAGAAAAAGGTGTATTGATCTTTGTCGGCTTGACCGTCTTTAATGCCCTTTTATTTACACGAAGTTTTTTACGCCTGAGTGAGTATGCCAAAGGCTTAAATAAAGTGCTCGTTTTCTTACAGGTATTTATGTCTGTTTTGATTCTGGGTAGTTTTGTTTTAAGTTATACGGTAGTGATACAGATCTTAGCCTGGGTCATAGTTGCTATTCCTTTTATTTTACTCTATGCAGGTGCGGTCGCCTTAAAGCACAAGTATAAATATGCACGTTTTTATATTGTCGGATGGAGTATTTTCTTGGGTGCCACGATTATCTTTACGCTTAACAAGTTGGGCCTCATTGGCGGGTATGAACATATCAAATATTTTCAACAGATAGGCTCTATAGCAGAAGTTATCTTCTTCTCTTTAGCACTTGCGGAACGGATCAATACCCTTCGTCGGCAAAACATCAAAAACCTTTCTGCTCTTAACTCCCGTTTACGCTCTGAAGTGCATGATAAGAGTTCACAGATCCGTGAAAAAGATGAACTACTGATACAACAATCCAGACTCGCCAGTATGGGTGAGATGCTTGAAAATATTTCTCATCAATGGAAACAGCCTTTGCATAAGCTCTCTCTTGTGATTCAAAACCATTATTTCAAACATAAGATGGAAGGGGTCAGTGCGGATGATCTAGAAAGCTTCAATGAACACAGTACAATGCTTGTGAACTATATGTCGACTACGGTTGATGATTTTAGAAACTTTTTCGATCCGCAAAAAGAGAAGGAGCTGTTTGGCCTTAATGAAAGTGTTGAAAAAGTGCTAAGTATTTTATCTTCGAGCCTGAAAGAGGAGAAGATAGAGATAGTGCTTGCTATCAAAAGCCGTGAAAAGGTGGCGGGTTATCCCAATGAGTTTGGCCAGGTTCTGTTAAATCTTTTTTCTAATGCTAGGGATGCTCTCTTATCGGGTAATATCGAAGAGAAGAAGATTGAAATTAGTGTGGATGAGAATGAAGATAGTATCGTATTGGCCTTTTTGGATAATGCAGGCGGGATTCCTCAGGATATATTACCAAAGATATTTGATCCTTATTTTAGTACAAAAGGTTTAAAAAAAGGCTCCGGCATAGGTCTATATATGTCAAAGATGATCATCGAAAACAGCATGAACGGAAGCTTTCATGTCAGAAACAGTACCGTAGGAGCTGAGTTTACGATTACTCTTGCAAAAGTGCTATAATCTAGAAATACTATCTGTAGCTTGAAAATGGATGAATCATGAAATATAAGATGAAATACTCTTTAATGAATTTTTTTAAGATGGAATCTGCAATTGGTATTTTATTGATTCTTGCCACTATCTTGGCGATGTTAATGGCAAACTCTCTTATGCACAACGCGTATGCACAGATGATGCAGACACCGGTCATGGTGATGTTTGGAGAGTTCAATATTGCCAAACCGCTCCTTCTTTGGATCAATGACGGCTTGATGGCAGTCTTCTTTTTTATGGTGGGCCTTGAGATCAAGCGCGAAGTCGTTGAGGGAAGTCTGAGTGATAGAAGCAAGTTGGCTTTACCCACTTTTGCAGCCATAGGGGGCATGCTTGTCCCTGCGGGGATATATGCATTTTTAAATTGGGGAGATGAAGCGGCAATGCAGGGTTGGGCAATCCCGATGGCAACAGATATTGCTTTTGCCTTGGGGATCTTATCCCTGCTTGGTACACGTGTTCCTGCGCAACTGAAGATCTTTCTTCTTGCCCTGGCTATTATAGACGACCTCGGTGCGATCATAGTTATCGCACTCTTTTATACATCAGGTATGTCTTTGGGCTCTTTAGCCATCGCGACAATATTGGTCCTTGTTTTGATTATGATGAACAGAGGCGGAGTGACAAACAATACGGCGTATATCCTTGTCGGTCTTGTTCTCTGGACGGCTGTATTAAAGTCAGGGGTTCACGCAACATTGGCAGGTGTTGTTTTAGGGCTCATGATACCCCTGAAGAACAACCATCAGAGCTTCCATGCCCTAGAACACTCTCTTCATGCTCCTGTAAATTTTGTTATTTTGCCGCTCTTTGCTTTTGCCAATGCCGGCGTCAGTTTTGGAAATGTTACGGCTGAAGATTTTACGGACAACATGACAATAGGAATTGTTTTGGGTCTGTTTGCGGGTAAACAGTTAGGCGTATTTTTATTTACCTACCTTGCGATAAAGCTTCGATGGGGAAAACTCTCCGAGGGGATTACATGGGGGTCTGTATATGGGGTTGCCCTTTTGAGCGGAATCGGGTTTACCATGAGTCTTTTTATTGGTTCTTTGGCCTTTGAGTCTCATGTAGGAGAATGCTTTGAACTCGTGGATGAGCGCATGGGCATATTAATCGGTTCCCTCTTATCGGGCATATTCGGATACCTTATATTACTTAAAACTCTCCCGAAATCTTGATAATAATAGCTATAATTCTACATGAATAATTCCCAAGCCTATAATGAAAAAAAGAAAAACTTCGACCGTCTTATTACCGTCTACGGCAGAAATGTCGTTTTAGAGATCCTAGATGAGAAAGACATCACCGTTAGCAAGGTCCATCTCGCCGACTCTAATAAACGAGATGGAGCCATATCAAAGATAGAGACCTTGTGTAAGAAAAAAGATATAGAGATTCTATACCACTCCAAACAGGCACTTTCTCGTATTTCTAAAAATGCTAAGCAAGATCAGGGTGTAGCAGCGGACATAGAAGCAAGCTCTTATCTCTCTTCTCGTGACTTTTTACAAAAAGATAAGAGCTCATACAGATACATCGCATTGGACTCTATTCATAATCCTCAAAACCTTGGTATGATCATCCGTTCCGTTGCGGCAGGTTTTGTGGACGGGATCATCCTTCCAAAAAAGGGATCGGCAAAGATATCTCCTCTCGTTATCAAGGCCAGTGCAGGAACACTGTTTAAGACAAGCATCTTATATTGTGATGATCTTGAAAATACGCTTCCGGAATTTAAAAAGAACGGGGCAGATATTTATGCCCTCTCTTCTCATGCCTCAGAGTCCCTTTTTGATCTAAAGCTTGGTGAAAAGACGATCTTTGTCTTAGGAAATGAGAGCGAAGGTGTGTGTAAAGAGGTCCAAAACCTCTCTAACAAGACACTCTCCATTCCTATGCAAAACGGCGTTGAATCCTTGAACGTAGCCGTTACCGCTGCACTTTTGGCTTACTACTCTTAAGCAGTTTCATAAGATTGGGAGCCAAGAGGCTCATATTACCACTTTAACATGGGCATAGGTCGTAGAGGCTTATGTTTAAGTTGTTTCCAAAACCATTTGATCAGTGTCATGTGAAAGCCGTTGTTTGCAAAGGCTTTTTGGATCTCGTTTATCCTCTTTTTGTCAATTCCAAAAGATTTGACTCCCCAAGACACATCTATCAAGTCAACCTTTCTAAAGAGTTCCGCTAGGTCATTATCTGTGATCGGAGTGATTTTATGGTGCTGGTCTATCATCTGCACGACATCATTTGTATAGGCGATCTTGTCATGTTCTTTGAGATAATTTTTTGCAAGTTCTACAGAGGGGGCTAGATAGTCAAAACTCTGTTCCGTCCAGATGCCCAGATCATGAAAGGCTAGGGCGATGATAAACTTTTCTAACTCTTCATCACTCAACTCTTTCAGTTCAAGGGCATATAAAAGCATACGTTTGGTGTGATTGATATATCCGATATCATCTCCGATGCTCTGGAGATATGGCTGAAGAATGGTGTCAATTTTTTCTGTCATCTTATTCAATTTTTATCCTTTCACTATTATTGCTTATGCCGGTATAATGTACAAGAGGTATAATTGACATATTTCATGCTATTGAGGACAAGTGATGCAAAAGATTAGGGTTGCAATAGTGGTGGTGGAAGGTGTGCTACCTTCTGCAGTTTTGGGACTAAGGGATATCTTTTATCTTTGTAATCTCTATTGTAAAAAAGAAGACGAAAGAGAGTTTGTATGCTCTTACCTGGGCCTGGATAAAGAGGTGTCGCTTTCGGGGCTTGTCTTAGAGACAAAGCCTGTATCAGAAGATAAGCGTTTTGATCTTATTATCATTCCTCCTATCGTCGGTGAGAAAGATCTTCTTATAGAAGCGGATCTCAGGCAGTGGCTGATACAGAGTTATCATAAGGGTTCTGTTTTAACTGCAGCGTGTATGGGTAGTTTCCTACTGGCGCAAACAGGTCTGTTGGATTTTAAAAGAGCAACAACGCACTGGCTCTTGGAAGAGCGTTTTAAAAAGCGTTTTCCCAAGGTGCTATTGGAATCTGAAAAGATACTAATAGATGAGGGTATTATTATCACAGCGGGAGGAGTGACGGCATATATAGACCTGGCTCTTTATCTTATTGAAAAAGAACTTTCACTGGAAACGGCAAACAGATCTGCCGCCTTGCTGTTGGTGGACAGGGGCAGGGAGTCTCAAAAGTGCTATAAAGACCTAAGCTCTATGATCTTAATCAAAGACACCCAGATAAAAGAGCTTTTACAGTGGATGAAAATAAACCTGAAAAAACCTCTAAAGATCAAGACAATGTCTAAAAAGATGGGTCTTGGAGAGAGAAGTTTTGTACGCCGATTTAAAGCAGAGGTGAACATTACACCCAATCAATACCTTCAAAACCTTAGGATAGAAGAGGCAAAGGCCCTGTTGATCAACTCGATGAAAAGTTTTGAAGAGATTACTTATGATGTAGGATATTCTAATGAGAGCAGTTTTAGACGGCTCTTTAAAAGAGAGACCTCTTTAAACCCGGGAGAGTATAGAAAGAAATTCAAGTTTTCCTAGGAAGTCATCAGTTCATAAGGACGTTTAATCTCTTGAAGCAGACCATCTACGCTGAGAGCTCTTCCCTTGCGGATAAACTCGCGTCCTTCAAAAAAGACAATGATAGTCGGTGCAGAAAAGACCTGAAACTGCGCAGCAATCTCGGGAGTCAGACTTATATCGGCATGATAACGCCCTATAGAAGGATACTCTTTTTCAAGGGCATCCATCAATTTCGGACGAAGTATATGACAAACATTGCAAGAGGGAGAGCTAAAGTATAAGAGTAAGGCAACTTCATCATGAAGGGCTCTGTTAAGTTCATTTATATCTGTTAGTGTTGTATCCATGTTTAAAATCCATTTTATGAGAATTATACTGAAAATAAGAAACTCATAAGCTTAGGAGAGTTACACTTAAGTATGTCCAAACAAGGAGTACATTATGAATGTCAATATTACAGGAAGACATATCACATTAAGTGACCATAACCGTCGACACATTGAAGCGGCGATTGAAAGTTTTGCAAAATATCAATTAGAAATTACAACAGTAAATGTAGTTGTCTCCGAAATTAAAAATGGTGTCAATGTCGAGTTTGACATGCACATTGCACATGCAAACCCGGTGGTTATTAACCAGGGGGATAAAGATTTAGATACAGGTATTGACTTGGCGATTGAAAGAGCGAACAAAGCACTTCGTCGTCTTCATGATAGAGTTATCTCTCACGGGAACGAGTCACTTAAAGACCTTGAGCTTCTTGAGGCTTAATTCCCCTATCCGCTCATTTGGGCGGATTCTCTTCTTTTAAAATTTCTTTCCACTGTGTTGATTTTGTTTTTAAGGTCTTATTCTTATAGGAACTGCTGTTTGTCTCTTTTATCCGGGGTCTTTGATGATGTTTTACCCTTGGTTCTCTATGCAGGGTGGATAAAGTTGAGAGATCAAGCTGAGGGATAGTCTCTGAAAGCTTTTTTGGCTGAAGTTTATGCAGTTTCTCATCAACCTTGATCCCTGAACTGACTAAATGTTTTAGGCTATTTTCAGTTTTTATAAGGGCGTACTCGTAATTTTTAGATTCGGGATTAAAAATAGCAACATAGTCATTGGGCAAGGAGATCCAGTGAAGCCATTCATCGCCTTTGAGCTTTCCTTTGAACTGTTGTCCGTCATGTTGAGTAAAACTTAAGGTGCCAGGAAAAGCAGAAACTCCAAACAGGTAGGGGCTTAACAGGAGTAGGAGTAAAAAAATGCAGACGCGTCTCATATCTCTCTCTTTTTTTAACAGATTTAAAACAGGGAAGGCAAGGTCAAGTTTCCTGCCCGTTGAGTGATATTTTAACAAGTTTTTGTCAATTATAAGGCGAATATAGGTTTGGTTTTTTTATTCTCTTACAAGACCTCATAAATAAGCATAGTTCCTTTTTTCTTATAAGGAACAGACTCTATAAACTTCAGTCCTTCATATTTCATATCTAAAAGCTCCTGTTTTGTCTGTGGCTGTACCTTTGAAAGAGTTTGCAGAACCTTTCCTCTATACGCCTTTGCCCAATGACTGACACTCTTGCCTCCTTTTAAAAACTTCATGGTGACAAACTCCTGCTCAAGAGTATAAAACTTTTCATAAAAACCGGCCCTGAGATCAAGAATGAGCTCTTTCTTAAAAAGCTTGTCAAGCTCAGAAGAAAACGCTTTTTTGTAGACCTTCTCTGTTGCTACACCATCGAGAGAAGATCCCTGTTTCAGCTTATAAGCAGGAATCTTGTCTCCGCCGCGCAAGGGTCCAAAGAGGTTTGAAAAGATGATAGTCTGCTTATAGAGATACTCTTTTTGTTTTTGCGGGAGTGAGCCAATGTCCAGATAATCATAAGCGACCCCGTCATACCGCTCGAAGGCTTTCATCAAAGGGCTTGCAAAAAGATCTTCTTTGTATTTTTCTACCTCTGCCTCTTTTTTGATACCGGTGAGTTTGTGCAACGCTTCATCTGAGCCGTTTAGCATGAGGGAGTTGTAGGCCTTTAGCAGAGGCAGACGTTTTTCATATAGCGCAGAAAAGATGAGACTTTCTTGAGAAAGTTTTGATTCGTCTCCCCCAAGTCTTTTCCCTTCGCTGGGTGAAAAAAGAATGTACATGATGATGTCCTGTTATATTAAAGATAATTGAGAAGTGCTTGTGCCTTGCAATGTTAACATTTTTATTCAGTTTTAGGGGGGATAGTATGGGAAGATTAACCTGTTATAAAGAGGAAAGGGGTAAAGGTTTTGATGTGAAACGAGTTATATACCGTTTGAAAACCTTGATGATATTTTGTATGATTAGGGATAAAGGCAAAGATGAGGTATAATAATTTATAGTTATTTGTTTTTACGAAGTAAGGTGAAAGTATAAGTAAAATTTAATTCAGAGGAAACAGGTTCTTGGAAAAGATAACGATCTTAGGTGCGTATGGGACAAAGGGCTCTCATCAAGAGACCTCTTCATTTTTGATCAATGACTCACATGTGATTGATGCAGGGAACCTTTTGCATTCATTGGATGAAGATGCAGCTCATATTGACACTATCTGGTTAACACACTCGCATCTTGATCATATAGTGGATATTGCCTATATATTGGATTCATACTTTACCTTAAGAACAAAACCCCTAAAAATAATGGGATTACCGGAAACGATTGAGGCGATTCAGAAACATTTTTTAAATGACGTTATCTGGCCGGACTTCTCTAAAATCCCTCTGTCAAATACAGACCAGATGAGCGTGGTATATGAAAATGTCGAGTTGGGAAAGGTATATCCTTTGGATGAGACAAGCTCCATAGAAGCCATCAAGACAATTCACACCGTTGCTAGCTGTGGATATATTGTAAGAAAGAACAGCTCCGCAGTATATATAACAGCAGACACCTATAAAAATTCAGCCTTATGTGAGAGTATAAAAAAATATCCCGAGATAACTGCCCTTGTACTGGAGTGCTCATTTCCTACGGATATGAAAGATCTTGCATTAGAGAGTCTTCATCTCACGCCGGCTTTGGCTGAAGAAGAGATCTCGTGCTTAGATAGAGAGCTTAAACTCTATTTTAATCATCTAAAACCTACATTTGTTGAACAGATTAAAAAAGAGATATACTCATCGCAGATATTGAAAAATGCGATTATTTTGGATGATGGTGACACCATCTACTTCTAAAAAAAGTTGAAAAATTTAAATTTTTACAATTCTCTTTGAAAATGCTTGACAATAAAAATAAAAATGCCTATAATTGCAACTCGAATTTAGATGCTGGCATAGCTCAGTTGGCTAGAGCAGCTGATTTGTAATCAGCAGGCCCGGGGTTCAAATCCTCGTGCCAGCACCATTCTAAATGAGAAAAATTGACAA